>Ga0070667_100000128_pt1 | contig 95780 bp, 84 predicted proteins | sample KBSS33metaG_FD_64659 | JGI IMG/M metagenome (GOLD analysis project Ga0070667, IMG submission 64659) | Switchgrass rhizosphere microbial communities from Kellogg Biological Station, Michigan, USA - KBS S3-3 metaG | ecosystem: Host-associated > Plants > Roots > Rhizosphere > Soil ...
AGGGTAGAGCTGACCCGCCCGGCCGGCTAACTTTCTGATGGATTTAGGAAAAAGTCGGCCGGCGCGGCTTGGGAGGGGGTGGGGGAAGCGCCGCGCCGGCCTTCACATTCGATAACCGCGAACCCGCAGAAGCGTTCCCGGCCCGGACGCGCGAGCGGCGAAATGTTTTTGCTGGCCGGTGAGTGGAGCGGCGTCAGGCCGTCGGCGCCGTCTGGGTCCAGCTTCCCCCCAGCGCCCGGAACAGATCGACTTGCGCGAAGGCGACAGCGCGGCTGGCGGCGGCATAGTCGGCCTCGGACTGAGCAAGGGTGCGCTGCGCATCCAGCACGTCGAGCGCGTCGATCTGGCCCCTGCTCTGCCGCGCGAGGCTGACCCGGGCGGCGCGATCGGCCGCATCGCGCGCGGCGCCAAGCCGCTCCTTGCGCAGGAGAGCGTTGCGATACACCGACAGCGCGGTCTCGGTCTCCTCCAGCGCGCCCAACACCGTACCGTCGAACTGCGCCAGATCGGCCTTGGCATCCGCCCGGGCGGCGCCGATGCGGGCGCGAATGCCTTCCTGGTTGGGGAAAGCCCAGGAGATCAGCGGCCCCAGCAGCCAGCGCAGCGGCCCACCGCCGAACACGTCGGTTGCGCCTACGGCCGTCGTGCCGATCGATCCGCCCAGCGAGATACGCGGGTAGAGGTCTGCCGTCGCGACACCGATGCGCGCCGTATCGCCAGCGAGTCGCCGTTCCGCCGCATGCACGTCCGGCCGCCGCGCCAGCAAGCCGCGCCCGTCGCCGACCGGGATGGGCTGGGCCACGTCAGGCGTGGTCGTGCGCGACCGGGCATCCTGCGGCAGGTCTTGCGGGGTCCGTCCGGTCAGCGTGGCGAGGCGAAACAGCGCAGCGTCGCGCGTCGCCTCCAGTGAGGGGATCGCCGCCGCCTGCTGCTCGCGCAGCTGGGTGACGCGGATCACATCGAGCTTCTGGGTCAGCCCCCGCTCGAACCGGGCGTTGGTGATGCGCTCGGACTTGGCGAGCAAGTCGACCGTGCGCCGGGCAACCGCGATCTGCTCTGCGGTGCTGGCAGCGTCGACATACGCGCGCACCGTGTCCGCAACCACGGTAATGCGCACCGCGTCGGCATCGAACGCGGCGGCGTCGAGATCGGCGCGCGAGGCCTCGATGCCGCGCTTGACGCGGCCGAACAGGTCCAGCTCCCAGCTGACCGCGAGCTCGCCATCCACGCGACGGCCCTCACGATCGGCGCCGGGCAGCACTTGGCTCTCCGAGACCCGCCCGTAGGTGGCGGAGCCGTCGATCCCGGTCTGCGGCAGCGCTTCGGACCGCGAGCCGCGCAGCGCCGCCCTCGCCCGCTCGATCCGCGCCACCGCGACACGCACGTCGGTGTTCGCCGCCAGCGCGTCGGCGACCAGGCGGTCGAGCACCGGGTCACGATAGAGCTGCCACCACGCTCCCTCCGGGTCGGCCGCGGAAACGGCCCCGCCCTGGACACCGACGAAGGGCGCTTCGGCAGACGGCGGGGGTGCGGGCGCCACGTGATCGGGGCCGACCGCGCAAGCCGAGAGCGCAGTAGCGGCCAGCAACGCGGCGACGGCGGGCTTGATCATGTGCATGTCGTTTCCTCTCATTCCGCCGGCTGCAGCGCATGGCTGGCGTGGCCATCCTGGGACCGGCGCCGGCCCAGGCTTTCGGCAAGCGCGCGGCACACGACGTAGAAGGTCGGCGTGAACAGCAGGCCGAAGCCGGTAACGCCGGCCATGCCGAAGAACACCGCGGTGCCCAGCGCCTGGCGCAGTTCGGCGCCGGCGCCGTCCGCGATCACCAGGGGGACCGCGCCCAGGATGAATGCGAAGCTCGTCATCAGGATCGGGCGCAGCCGGGTCTGCGCGGCGTAGACAGCAGCCTGTGCCGGTGAGTACCCACGTTCTTCCTCGGCCTGCTTGGCGAACTCGACCACGAGGATCGCGTTCTTCGCCGCCAGCGCGATCAGCACGACCAGGCCGATCTGGGTGAGGATGTTGTTGTCCATTCCCCTCAGGTTCACGCCGGTCATCGCCGCGAGCAGGCACATCGGCACGATCAGGATGATCGCCAGCGGCAGCGTCAGGCTCTCGTATTGCGCCGCGAGCACCAGGAACACGAAGAGCACCGCCATGCCAAAGACGATCCCGGCGGTGTTGCCCGCCGTCATCTGCTCATAGGCGATGCCGGTCCACTCGTAGCCGGTGCCTGCCGGCAACGTCTCCCTGGCGATCTTCTCCATCGCGACCAGCGACTGTCCCGAAGAGATGCCGGGCGCCGCGTTGCCATCCACTTCGATGGCGGGCAGCAGGTTGTAGCGCACGACGCGGTACGGACCGGTCTTGTCCTGGAACGTCGCCACCGTGCCGATCGGCACCATCGCGCCGGAGTCCGAGCGCGTGCGCAGGTTGGCGACGTCGGCCACCGAGCCGCGGTGCGCCGGGTCGGCCTGCGCGGTCACGCGATAGGTGCGGCCGAGCAGGTTGAAGTCGTTGACGAAGGCGGAGCCGAGATAGACCTGCAGCGCCTCGAACACGCGCTGCGGCGGGACGCCGAGCAAGTCCGACTTGCGGCGGTCGACATCGGCAAAGACGCGCGGCGTGGCCTGGTTGAACAGGGTGTAGACCTGGTGCAGGTTTTTGTCCTGATTGGCCTTGGCCAGCATCGCCCCGGTCGCCTGGGCGAGCGCGGTATAGCCCTTGCCCTCCTTGTCCTCGACCATCAGGCGGAAGCCGCCGGCCGGCACGATGCCGTTGATGGTGGGCGGCGGCAGCAGGATGATCTGCGCCTTGTCGTAACCGGCGACCGCCTTCTGCGCGCGGTCCATGATGCCCTTGTAGGTGACGCCCAGCTTGTCGCGTTCCTCGAACGTCTTGAACGGGAAGTAGATGGCGCCCGCGTCGGGCGCAGCGGTGCGCGAAGGACCATGCAGACCGGCGAACATCACCGCACCGCGTATCCCGTCGATCGGCAGGATCTTGGCCGCGACCTCGCGCGTCACTTCGTCGGTACGCTCAAGCGAAGAGCCCGAGGGCAAGAACACCGCCGCAAGGAAGTAACCCTGGTCCTGCTGCGGCACGAACCCGGTAGGAGTCGCCCAGAACAGGCCGACGGTGGCGGCGATGAGCGCGCCATAGATCGCCATCATTCGCGCCGGTACCGCAACCAGGCGGGCAGTCAGGCGCGAGTAGCGATCGCTCAACCGCTCGAAGCCGCGGTTGAAGCGGTCGCCAGCGTTCTCGACCACCCGCTTCCAGCGCGGTGCGTTCTCCGGCTGACGCTCGCGGTGCTTCAGCAGCAGCGCGGCGAGCGCGGGCGACAGGGTCAGCGACAGGACCAGCGAGATCACCGTCGCGGTCGCGATCGTCACCGCGAACTGCTTGTAGAACGCGCCCGAGATGCCGGTGATGAACAGCGTCGGCACGAACACCGCGCACAGCACCAGCACGATCGCCACCAGCGCCCCGGAGACCTCGTCCATCGAGCGCCGTGACGCCTCCAGTGGACTAAGTCCCTCCTCGATATAACGCTCGACGTTCTCGACCACGACGATGGCGTCGTCGACGACGATGCCGATCGCCAGCACCAGACCGAACAACGAGAGGTTGTTGAGCGAGTAGCCGACCGCAGCCAGCATCACCGCGGTGCCCACCAGCGACACCGGGATGGCGATGATCGGGATGACCGCCGCGCGCCAGTTCTGCAGGAACACCAGGATGACGAGGACGACCAGGACCACCGCCTCGAACAGCGTGTGATAGACGGCGTCGATCGATTGGCCGATGAACTCGGTGGGGTTGTAGATCACCGAATATTCCAGGCCCTTGGGAAAGCCCTTCGCCAGCGTGTCCATCTCGGCACGCACGGCCTTGGCGGCATCGAGCGCGTTCGAGCCGGGGCGCTGCAGCACGGCGATGACGACCGTGGGCTTGCCCGAAAGATAAGTGTTGGTGTTGTAGTCCTGCGCGCCAAGCTCGACGCGGGCGACGTCACGGACGCGCACCTGGCGACCGCTTGCATCGGTACGGATGACGATATCGGAGAACGCCTGCGGATCGTCCAGACGGCCCTGCAGTTCGACGCCGACCTGATAAGCGTTTCCGCGGTCGAAGGGGGGCTGGCCGATGGCGCCGGCCGAGACCTGTACGTTCTGGTTGCGCAGCGCGGCGACGATCTCTCCGGCGGTGAGATCCATGGCGGCGGCGCGATCGGGATCGATCCAGATGCGCATGCCGTAATCGCGGGCGCCGAACAGCTGCACGTCGCCCACGCCGTCGATGCGCGCCAGCCGGTCCTTGACCTGGGTAAGCGCATAGTTCGACAGGTACTCGCGATCGTAAGTGCCGTCGGGCGATTGCAGGTTAACCACCATCAGGAAGTCGGGCGAGGTCTTGCGCGTCACGACGCCCAGGCGCTGCACTTCCTCGGGCAGTCGCGGCGTGGCGACGGCGACGCGGTTCTGCACCAGCACCTGCGCGGCATCCAGATCGACACCGATCTTGAACGTGACGGTGATCGTGACCTTGCCGTCGCCGGTCGACTGCGAGGACATGTAGAGCATGTCGTCGACGCCGTTGATCTCCTGCTCGATCGGGGCGGCGACCGTGTTGGCCACGGTTTCGGCCGAGGCTCCGGGGTATTGCGCGCTGACGGTCACGGTCGGCGGCACGACGTCCGGGTACTGGCTCACGGGGAGACCGAAGAAGGCGATCACGCCCACGACGGTGATGATCACCGCGATGACGCCGGCGAAGATCGGGCGGTCGATGAAGAAGCGGGAAAGACGCATGTTGATTCCCCTCGGGCACGGCAGCCCGGCGCGCCTGGGCGCGGATACGTTTCGCCACCACCCCAGCAAACCGAGCTGGAGACCATGGCAAATGCTTGCGAACTGCCGCCCCGGCGCTGGTCAGCCCGGGGCGGCAGGTATCAGTCGAACGTCGCCTGCGCCGCTGCCGGGGCTTCGGGCGCGGGCGCGGCCGGCGCGGCGGCTTGCGAGGTAATGGTACCGGGCTTGGTCTTGACCTTGCTGCCGGGCACGGCTGCCTGGAAGTTCGAGACGATCACCGTGTCGGACCGGGAGAGGCCCGAACGGATCACCCGCAGGTCGCCAACCAGCGGTCCCGCCTGCACCGGCCGGCTCGCCACCGTACCGTCCTTGGCAACGACCAGCACCACCTTGCGCGTCTGGTCCGATTGGACGGCGGCGTCGGGCACCAACAGCGCCGGTACGGTGCCGCCGCCGGCCAGGCGCATGTTGCCGAACAGTCCGGGAGTGAGGAAGCCTTCCGGATTGGCGAGCGAGGCGCGCACGCGGATCGTGCCGGAGCGCGGGTCCAGCCCGTTGTCGGTGAAGTCCAGCTTGCCCTTCCAGCGGTAGTCCGCCTCGTCCTGCAGGCGCACCTGCACATCGGCGGGCGCCCTGCCCTGCGCGCGGTCGCGCTGGGCCTTTAGGAACAGCGCTTCGGATGCGTCGAAGTTGAAATAGATCGGATCGAGCGCGTTGATCGTGGTCAGCAGCGTCGCCGAACCGGCGCTCTCACCCGCGACGAGGTTGCCGACGTCGATGCGGCGATCGGAGATGCGGCCGCTGATTGGTGCTCTCACGACGGAAAACTCGACATCGAGCGCGCGGGTGCGAGCACGGGCCTGCGCGGCTGCCAGCGCCGCTTCCGCGGCCCGGACCTTGGCTCGAAGCTGGTCGACTTCGCTTGCCGCCACTGCCTCGTCACCGGTCAGCCCGGCAACGCGACCGTAGTCCGAGCGCGCCAAAACCAATGCGCTGCGGGCGGAGGCTTCGTCCGCCTGCGCTTCCGCCAGCGCGGCGCGGTAGGGCCGCGGATCGACCACGAACAGCGGCTGGCCGGCACGCACCAGATCTCCATCGCGGAACAGGATCTGCGTGACCGCGCCCGAGACGCGAGGCCGCACCTCGACAGTCTTGCTGGGAGCGAACCGGCCCACGTAATCGTCCCACTCGGTCACTTGCCGCAGCAGCGGGTGAGCGACCGCCACAGTCGGCGGCGGCGGCGCGGCAACGGCCTCACCGCCGGGTGCGAAAACCTTCCAGGCTATGCCGGCGACGACGACCAGCGCGATGACGCCGATAACTGCAGGCCGGCCGCGCCAGCGATAGGGTGGCGTCTCCTGCTCGTCGCGGATGACGCGTCCCGCATCTTCGGGGACATCGATATGGACGGCCTGGTTCACGCAGCGAATCTCCGGAACGGCTCGCGCGAGCGGCCGATGAGGTCGATCACGGCGCCGATCTTGTGCTCGCTATGCCCGGCCTGGCGCGCCTCGCGCATGGCGGATGCGGGTAGCCTGTAGCCATGATGCCACGCCAGCACGGCCAGGCGGCGCAGCGCTTCCAGCCCTTCATTGGCGAGTATCTTGGAAGGAGGCGTGGGGCCGAGCACGACGCGGGCCAGCCAAGACCGTTTGCGCGGCGGGCGCAGGCTGTCGAGCCCTTCGCCGCGTGCGAGCGCGACGACGCGCTGCTCGAGCGGAGTGAGCAGCACATTTGCGTCGCCGGCGATTGTGGGCAGCGTGAGCAGCGCGGCGTCGGTGAAATCGATGAAAGCCATTGTCGTGCTCCCTGGATTGGGGCCCCGGCGCGCCCCGGGGACAGGGGGACAAGGCGCGCCGGGGCGACTTCCGGCTCGGAGGGCGCCGGAAGAAACTTGGGTGGCAAGTCTCTGCGCCAGACGAGTGCCCGGTGGAGTGACTTGCAGGGTGTTTGTTCAAGGATGTCGTTCGCATGAGCGGGACGGCATCCGTTCGAGGTAATCGGCGTTTCGTGCCGCCTGCTCACCTCAGGAGAGACTCAGCGGTTACGTTCTGTACTGACTGGTATATATATTATGCTGCAACGCGTCAAGCAGTTTTCTGTACCAGTCGGTAGATTATGCGCCGAACTGCACTTTCAAGAGGCTGAATGGCAGTTGAACACCTTTTTTCGCCGGCTATAGGCTTGGCCACAGCCCCAGGAACGTGTCGACGGTTCCCTCCAGCTCTGGACGCGACGCACCGCCCTGCGCCTTCACAGACAGACCTTGCAAGACAGTGGTGACGCAGCTCGCCAGAGCCTGTGGGTCGACGCCTTGCGGCAGATCGCCTTCGTTCGCTGCGCACTCCAGGCGCTTGGCAAGCGCTGCTTCGGAGGACTTGCGCCGGGCCACGACATGTTCGCGGATCGAAGCATCCTCGGCGCTGCAGGCGACCATGCTGATGACGCCCAGGCAGCCCTGAGGATCGCTGCTGCCGCAATGGGTGGCAAGGGCCCCGCGCAGCAACCGCTCCACCACACCACGCGCGGTGGGTGCCTCCAGGGCAGTGCCCACATAAGCCAGCTTGTCCCGCTCGTAGAGGTCCAGCGCCTTCTTGAACAGGGCCTCCTTGTTGCCGAAGCACGCGTAGAGGCTGGGCTTGGTGATGCCCATCGCCTCGGTCAGCTCGGCCATGGAAGCGCCTTCGTATCCGCGCAGCCAGAAGACGCGCAGCGCCGCCGCGAGAGCATCGTCGGGATCGAATTCACGCGGGCGACCGCGGACCGCAGGGGTCGCTGAACATTTCATACCGAGCGGTATATAGGTCGCTGAACCGTCATCGTCCAGTGCAGCATTTGTCAGCGCCTCTCAGCCCGATGCCAGCCGATGCTGCAGCAAACGCGGGATAAGGGGCAGCAGCTCGCGCGCAAGGAAACCGATCGGGCCGTCCCGCTCGGCCAGGCGTTCGCCGGCCTGACCGTGCGCCCAGCTTCCCCAAGCGGTTGCGACCAGCGGCGTGGCGCCGCGCGCGGCAAGACCGCCGATGATCCCGGCCAGCACATCGCCCGAACCGCCGGTGGCGAGGCCCACAGAGCCCGCCAGGCTCCGGTAGACGTCGCCCTGCGGCGTCGCGATCACGCTCTCGTTTCCCTTGAGCAGCACGACCGCGTTGAACTCCCGGGCCACCCGCTTCGCGATGGCAGCCGGATCTGCGCGGATCGCTTCGATCGTAGCACCGGTCAGGCTGGCCATCTCGCCCTGGTGCGGCGTCAGGACGACCCTGCCCCCATGACGCGCAACCACGCCGGCAAGATCGCGTGAAGCGGTGATCGCCGCCGCGTCGAGCACGATCGTGCGCTGTTCATCGGTACCATCGAGCAGCCTGGAGACGAGCGCGACGGTTCCAGCGGACGGCGACATGCCCGGCCCGAGCACCAGCGCATCGCACCGATCAAGCCGTTCGAGCAGCAAGTCCGCCGCCGCAGCCGCGATCTCGCCATCGGCATCGGCGGGAAGCGCCAGCATCGACGCTTCGGGCACCTGCACGCCCAAGGCCATCGCACTGGCACTGACGGTGGCGAGCTGGAGCTTGCCCGCCCCGGCGCGCAGCGCGGCTTCTCCCGTGAGGCGCAGCGCCCCTGGCACGAATTCCGCGCCACCCACGACCAGCACCCGCCCGCGCGCGTTCTTATCGATGTCGGCGGGCACCTCCGGAAGGGGATTCGCATTCAGCCACGCCTTGTCGATAGCTTCGCTCATCCGCGCGCACCCGCGATCGCATCCGGCGCCTCCGTGACCGGCGTGGCGTCGGCTTCCATCGGCGCGGTGACGTTGTAGCGCTGTAAGGCAAGACCCCCGCTGCGCCCCTGCGCGGCATCGAAGCGATACTCCGTCACGGCACAGTTGGCGACGTCCCCCTCGCGGTCGATGGTGAGGATCTCTGCCTCGGTCAGGTTCTCGATGACATAGCGCAGGCACAGCACGATGACCTGGTGAGAGAAGATCATCACCCGGCGTCCGGCATAATGCAGCGATATCGTATCGAGCACCGAACGCAGCCGCAGGATCACGTCGCACCAGCTCTCGCCGCCGGGGGGACGGTGGTAGAACTTGCCGAGAAGGCGGCGAAACTCGGCCTGCTCGGGCTCGTTTCGATGGATGCCCATGGTGGTGAGCCCGTCGAGGATGCCGAACTCCTTTTCGCGCAGGCGTTCGTCGAAGCAGATCGGCTCGTCCGCGCAGGCAGTGCCGCCCTGCTCGCGGAACAGCTGCGCGGTCTGGTAGGCGCGCAAGTACGGCGACGAGAGCAGCACGTCGGGCCGATCATGCTCGGCCATGCTGGCGAACCAGCGACCGAGCGAGCGCGCCTGCTCGCCGCCGAGGTCGCTCAGCGGAACGTCGGCATCGCGCACCGACAGGGGGATGCGATCCGCCTCCTCCTCGTGCGCCAGGTCGCGCGCGACATTGCCGGCGCTCTGGCCGTGGCGGACGACGATCAGCTGGCTGGGCCAGTGCAACGCGGCCATCGGTACTCCCTTGCCTGTTCAGGCAGGGAATGGATGGCGGCCCGCGGTGTTCCGGATCAGCGAGGCGAACGGCGGGCCTCTGTCGGCAAGTGCCGGCGCGATCATTCGCGGTCCACGTATTTGCTTTCGAGATAGCGCCCACGGATCGCGAGGGCGTCGCGATCGCTTTGCGACAGGTTCAGGCTCAACGTCTCAATCTCATCGGCGATGACGCACAGACCGTCCACCAGCTGCTCCGACGGGCTGGTGCCGGCGGCGCCGGGCTTGCCGCGCAGCGAGGCCGGGATGCGGGTATAGCTGTCGACCAGCGCAGGCATGTCCTCTGAGAGCAGCTTACGCACTTCGCGCGCAGCCGGGCCGCGCTCGTCCAGCACGGCAAGTTGCGGGGCAAGCTGTTCTAGCCGCACGCCGATGAGGTCGATCGCGTCGACCGCCGCATTGGGCAGCGCGCGGCGTTTGCCTTCCAGCCACATCTCGGTCGATCCGGCGAGCTCGGGCAGCGTCGCTGTCTCCAGGTCACCCGCATGGGTACGCGGGGTGGAGGGATAGATCGAGAGCACCACGAAGACCGCGATGCCCAGCAGCACGCTCAGCAGCGTCGCCGCGAACGACAGGCCGCCGAGCGCCAGCGCCGCAACCATTGCCGCGATGTAGATGCCCGCCATCGCCAGGAAGGCGCGCCGGATGCGACGCAGGCGAAAGCGCCACTGCTCACGCCGCGCCGAGTAGAGCCGCGCCGCGCGCTGCCGCCGGGCGGCGCGCACGATTTCCTGGTTGACGCGCGGCGTCACGCGGGCGGGGACCTGGGCCACCGTCGGCCTCCGGCTCAGTCCAGCGCCTCGAGCAGCGACTTGGCGGCGTTCTGGTCACCGCTCGCCACGCCCTCGGCCTGGCCCTGAGCCCGGGCGATGTAGGCTTTGGACTTGCCCACCTCGCTCTCCAGCGCGGTCACCGTCTGCTTCATCGAATCGAGCGCCCTAACCTTGAACGCGTCGATCGAATCCATCGTGTCGTAGATGTTCTGGAAGGCGCGGCTCAGCGTCTCCATCGGGATGGTCGAGCTGGCCGCCTGCTCGTGGATGCGCGCGGTGTTGTCCTTCAGCATCTGGCCGGTGGCGTCGATCATCCGCGCGGTGGTGGTATTGAGCGCGGTGATCTGGTCGAGCACGAGGCGCTGGTTGGCCATCGCCTGCGCTACCGTCACGGCGGTACGCAGCGCGCCCACGGTGGTGGTGGAGGCGCGGTCGACGCCCTTGATCAGCTCGACGTTGTTCTTCTTGACCAGGTCGAGCGCGAGGTAGCCCTGCACCGAGACTGCCATCTGCGTCAGCAGGTCCTGCGTGCGCTGCCGCACGTAGAACAGCGCCGTCTCGCGCACCGCCTTGGCCTTGGCGGGATCGCTGTGGTCGAGGTCGAGCGCCTTCTGCTCCAGCGCGCTGTCTAGCGCCTTGGACATGAAAATCATCTGTTCCAGCTTGCCCAGCGCCGCCCACAGGTTCTGCCGCTCGACATCGATTGCGGCATTGTCCATCAGCAGCTCGTCCTTGCCGCCCTGCAGCGCGCCCAGGATGGCGCTGATGTGGCCTTGCGCGGACTTGTAGCTGTCGAAGTAGTTGCGCAGCTTGCCGCCCATCGGAATGAGCCCGAAGAGCTTGCGCGGGGCCGAAAGGTTGCCCTTCGTCGAAGGATCGAGGTCCTCCACCGTGCGGCGCAGTTCGGCAAGGTTGGCGCCGACGCCCGCGTCTTTGTCCATCGCCCGCACCGGACGGTCGAGGAAGCGGTTGGAATGACCCGAGGCTTCGGCGATCTCCTTGCGGCCCATGTTGGTGATCTGGTCCACCTTGCGGCCGAACTCGGGCGAATTGGCGTCCTGCGAAACGAGGTCCTCGACGAACTCGTCGACCCGCACCTGCAGCTTGGTCTTCGCCTCCTCGCCCACGGGGACGAGGCCGGCGGCACGCTCGGGCTGGACCGGGGGCACCGGATCGGGCGGCGTCAGCCTCAATTCGCCGGCAACAGCCTGGTCGGTTGCAACTGCCATCTTCGGTAAAGCCTTTGTCCTGAACGTGATCCCGGAAGTGCGGGAAATCTATGGAGCGGCGGGCCGGACTACAAGGAAAACCGGAGCTGGGGGTCGCTTCCGCTCGACGAACCGCCAAGCGACATCGACAGGGATCACGGCGCAAGCATCAAGGAGCCGGGATCAGCACGCAGGCATCGTCTCGCGCCACCACTGCCAATGACAGGCCCGCCGCCGCGGCCCGGCGCACCGCCAGGTCGGTCGGTGCCGAGATCGTCACCAGCAGCGGACAGCCGGCGCGCGCCGTCTTCTCCACCAGTTCATAGGAGCATCGCGAGGTCATCACCACGAACCCGGTCGCAGGATCGATGCCACCGCGTGCCAGCGCACCCACCAGCTTGTCGAGCGCGTTGTGCCGGCCTACGTCCTCGCGCACCAGCAGGACGGCGCCCTGCTCGTCGCTGAAGGCTGCGGCGTGGGTGGCGCGGGTACGATCCCCGAGCGGCTGGGCCGCGCGCAAGCCGTCGAGCGCGCGGCGGATCGCAGCGGGCGTGGCTTCGCTGCGGCGGGCAAGCGGGGGCAGCGGCCGCAGCGCCGCCTCCACGCCCTCCATGCCGCAGATGCCGCAGGAACTGTCACCCACCCGCCGGCGCGCACGTTCGAGGATCGGCGCCAGCCGGTCCGCCGGCAAGTTGACCCGCGCCACGATGCCCGCGCCCCATGCCTCGCCCTCGACCGGGTGCAGCGCCACCTCGCCCACCTCCCCGGCCTGCGCCAGGCCCTCGGCCATGAGGAAGCCCGTGACGAAGTCCTCCAGGTCGAGCGGGGTCGCCATCATCACGGCATAGGCGATGCCGTTGGTCTCGATCGCCACCGGCGTCTCGCGCGCCAGCGCAAGCGGCACGCGGCCGCCGGGTTCGTCGCCGTAGTGGCTGAGCAAACCGCTGGCATCGACCGATCCGGGAAGCTGCGACACGAAGTGGTCCTTTCTGGCTTGTGCCAGCGCGGTCGGCGAAAAACGACCGCAGAGCAAGACGATATCCTCTCCACGCGTGCGGGAATTGGCGAGTTCCCCTGCCGCCCGAACTCCAGCGTTTCCGCCATTTTCCGCGATCCCTGTCGCTCCCACGGCTCGCCCCGGCGATGGAGTTGCCCACAGGCGAGGTCAAATTGGCTTGCCGCGGCATCGGGGATTCCTCTAAACGGCGCGCCTCGGTCCGGCCCGGCGGCCCGATTTCGAGGGACAGGAAAGGGTCGCTGCCGGAACAGTCGCGCGCTTTATGCGGGTCCAGGAGCCCCATGAGGCTGCAGGTTCTGCAGGATTGGTACGAAACCGCATGAGTTGGCTCAGCAAGGTCCGCAATTCGCTCTCCAGCCTGGCGAAGCGCGACACGCCCGACAACCTCTGGATGAAGTGCCCGGGTTGCGGCGAGATGCTGTTCGCCCGCGACTTCGAGGCGAACCTTTCGGTCTGCCCGACCTGCCAGCATCATGGACGCGTCGGCGCCAAGGCGCGCTTCGACCTGCTGCTCGATCCCGGCTACTCCGTTCTGCCGACCCCCAAGGTGCCCGAAAACCCGCTGCAGTTCCGCGACACCAAGAAGTATTCGGACCGTCTCAAGGCCGCCCGCGCCGCCAATCCCTACCCCGACGCGCTCACCAACGCGGCCGGCACGATCGAGGGTCAGCCCGCGGTCGTGGGGGTGCAGGACTTCGCCTTCATGGGCGGATCGATGGGCATGGCGGTGGGCGCGGCCTTCGTCGCAGGCGTCGAGCGGGCGATCGCTGACAGAAGCGCCTACGTGATCGTCACGGCGGCTGGCGGCGCGCGGATGCAGGAAGGCATCCTCAGCCTGATGCAGATGCCCAAGACGACGGTCGCCACCAGGCGCCTCGCCGCGGCCGGCCTGCCCTACATCGTGATCCTGACCGACCCCACCACCGGCGGCGTCACTGCCAGCTACGCGATGCTGGGCGATGTGCAGATCGCCGAACCGGGCGCGCTCATCGGTTTTGCCGGCCAGCGCGTGATCCAGGACACCATCCGCGAGAAGCTGCCCGACGGCTTCCAGCGCGCCGAGTACCTCCACGCCCACGGCATGGTCGACATGGTCGTGCACCGCCGGGACCTCAAATCCACGCTGGCCCTCGTGCTGGGCTACCTCAACCGAAAGGACGTCGCGTGAACATCGACAGCGCCCTGGTGCGCGAACTCGCCGAACTGCTGGCTTCCACCGGCCTCTCCGAGATCGAGGTCGAGGATGGCGAGCGCAAGATCCGCGTCAGCCGCCAGATCGTGCAGCAGATGACCAGCATCGCCGCCGCGCCGGTCGCAGCGCCGCTCCCCGCTTCCACCGCCACACCCGCGCCCGCCGCGGCCGAGCCGGCCCCCGCCGCCGCTCCGGCCGATGCGGTGAAGTCGCCGATGGTCGGCACCGTCTATCTCGCCGCCGAGCCTGGCGCCGCCGACTTCATCAGCGTGGGCAAGACGGTGAAGGCGGGCGACGTGCTGCTGATCGTCGAGGCCATGAAAGTGATGAACCAGATCGTCGCGCCCAAGGCGGGCACGGTGACGCAGATCCTGGTCGCCAACCAGCAGCCGGTCGAATACGACCAGCCGCTCGTCGTGATCGCCTGAGGCCGCCGCTGCGATGGCCATTACCCGCCTGCTGATTGCCAACCGCGGCGAGATCGCGCTGCGCATCCACCGCGCCGCACGCGAGATGGGCATCGAGACCGTCGCCGTGCACTCGACCGCCGATGCCGACGCGATGCACGTGCGCCTGGCCGACCACGCGGTCTGCATCGGGCCGCCGGCCGCGCGGGACAGCTACCTCAACGTCGCCGCGATCATCTCCGCCGCCGAGATCACCCAAGCCGACGCGATCCATCCCGGCTACGGTTTCCTGTCGGAGAACGCCCGCTTCGCGGAGATCGTCGAAGCGCACGGCATCGCCTGGGTCGGCCCCAAGCCCGAGCACATCCGCACCATGGGCGACAAGGTGGAAGCCAAGCGCACCGCCGGTGCGCTCGGACTGCCGCTGGTCCCTGGCTCGGACGGCGCGGTCGAGGACTTCGACGAGGCGCGCGCGCTGGCCGAGACGATCGGCTACCCGGTCATCATCAAGGCGGCCTCGGGCGGCGGCGGGCGCGGCATGAAGGTCGTCAACAACGCCGGCGAGCTGGAGAGCCAGATGGGCCAGGCACGCTCGGAGGCCAAGGCCGCGTTCGGCGACGCCACCGTCTACATCGAGAAGTACCTGGGCAATCCGCGCCACATCGAGTTCCAGATCTTCGGCGACGGACAAGGCAACGCGGTGCACCTGGGCGAGCGCGACTGCTCGTTGCAGCGCCGCCACCAGAAGGTGCTGGAGGAAGCGCCCTCGCCCGTCATCACGCCCGAGGAACGCGCGCGCATGGGCGGCGTGGTCGCCAAGGCGATGGCCGACATGGCCTATCGCGGCGCCGGCACCATCGAGTTCCTGTGGGAAAACGGCGAGTTCTACTTCATCGAAATGAACACCCGGCTGCAGGTTGAGCATCCGGTCACTGAGGCGATCACCGGCGTCGACCTGGTGCGCGAACAAATCCGCGTCGCCGAGGGCCGCCCGCTCTCGTTCACGCAGGACGCGATCGAGTTCAAGGGCCACGCCATCGAGTGCCGCATCAACGCGGAAGACCCGTGGACCTTCGCGCCGTCGCCTGGCCTGGTCTCCAGCTATCACGCGGCAGGCGGCATGAACGTGCGCGTCGATAGCGGGCTCTACGCCGGCTACCGCATCCCGCCGTACTACGATTCGATGATCGGCAAGCTGATCGTCTCGGGCCGCACGCGCGAAGGCGCGATCATGCGCCTCAAGCGGGCACTGGAGGAGATGGTGATCGAAGGGCCCAGAACCTCGATTCCCCTGCACCAGGCACTGCTCGAAGATCCCGAGTTCCGGGCCGGCGACTACACCATCAAGTGGCTGGAAGAGTGGCTGGCGAAGAGGGCTGGCGCGTGATCTCGTTCCTCGACTTCGAAAAGCCCGTTGCTGAGCTGGAAGCACGCATCGCCGAACTGCGCGCGACGGCGACCGGCAGCGACCTCGACATCGATAACGAGATCGAGAAGCTCGCCAAGAAGAGTGCCGCGCTGCTCTCCTCCACTTATGCCAAGCTCTCGCCATGGCAAAAGACGCAAGTCGCGCGCCATCCGCAGCGGCCGCACCTGGTCGACTACCTGCGACTGGTCTTTACCGGCTTCGTGCCGCTGGGCGGGGACCGGCTCTACGGCGAGGACGCCGCGATCATCGGCGGGCTGGCGACGCTGAATGGCCGCAAGGTCATGGTGATCGGCCACGAGAAGGGCCACGACACCACCAGCCGCATCAAGCACAACTTCGGCATGGCCAAGCCCGAGGGCTATCGCAAGGCCATCCGGCTGATGGAGATGGCGGGCAAGTTCGGGCTGCCGGTGGTCACGCTGGTCGACACCGCAGGGGCCTTCCCCGGCGTCGAGGCCGAAGAGCGCGGCCAGGCCGAAGCGATCGCCCGCTCGACCGAGGCGTGCCTCGCCCTCGGGGTGCCGATGGTTGCCGCGATCGTCGGTGAAGGCGGCTCGGGCGGCGCGGTCGCGATCGCCAGCGCCAACCGGGTGCTGATGCTGGAGCACGCGGTTTACGCGGTGATCTCGCCCGAAGGCGCGTCCTCGATCCTGTGGCGCACGCCCGACAAGGCGGCCGACGCGGCGACGGCGATGAAAGTCACCGCGCAGGACCTGCTCGCGCTCAAGGTGATCGACGCAATCGTGCCCGAGCCGGTCGGCGGCGCCCACCGCGACCCCGAAGCCACCGCCCATGCCCTCGCCGAAGCGATCGGGCGCGAGCTGGATGCGCTGGGGATGCTCTCGCCCGCCGAGGTGGTGCGTCAGCGCGAGGAGCGGTTCTTGGCGATCGGCGCGCTTTAATCAGGCACGGCGCGTTCGTCTCGCTACCTTCCTCATCCCGCGAAAGCGGAGATCCATCTTCAGGCCCTGCAAACCGAAGCGACGGGAGATGGATTCCCGCCTTCGCGGGAATGACGAGATAGAGTGGCTGAGGCCTCTAACCAGACGCCGCGGGTGACATACAGCAGGGCGGAGAAGACGGCCACATGCTCCACCCGCACCCGCTCGAAAAAACAGCGCACCGCGTGTCGATAACGGCAATGGACGGCAACACCCCGCACCGATAGTGCCATGGCTCGACAGCGGCCCGGATCGGCCGCGGACCGGCGGACGCGTGAAGCGGCGGACCGGGCATGGGGTCGAAACAAGTCATGGGCCTGCAACGGCAATTCTCCTGGGGCAGCGGCGCGCTTGCACTGAGCGCGCTGGTCACCGCGGCGGCGGTCCTGGCCGCCGGCGACGCTCCGGCAACCGCGCCCGGCGTGCCCGCGACGCCGCAGGCGCAGGCCCAGATGGTCGCGCCGATGTTCGGCGAGTTCTGCGAGCGCTGCCACAACGACATCGACAAAGTGGCTGGCCTCTCGGTCGAGGACCTCAGCCCCGAGGACTTGCGCACCGGCGCCCATGCCGAGGAGTGGGAAAAAATCCTGCGCCGCGTCGCCGCCGGCGAAATGCCGCCGCACGGCAAGGCCCAGCCCGACCCCACGATGCGTGCCGCGTTCGTCTCGTGGCTCGACGGCTCGCGCGCCGGCTACCTCGCCGCCAATCCCGACCCGGGCCGCGCCACCCTGCGCCGCCTCAACCGGGTCGAGTACGCCAATGCGGTGCGCGACCTGCTGGCGGTCGATGCCAACTTCGGGCGCGAGCTGCCGCCCGACAACTCGGGCTTCGGGTTCGACAATATCGCCGACGTCCTCACCGTCTCGCCCACGCTAATGGAGCGCTACGTCGCGGTCGCCGGCAAAGTCGGGCGCATGGCGACCGGGATCGCCTCCAGGCGCGAGTTCGTGACCAGCTACGAGATCCCCAAGGACGGCTCGGTGATGAACTCGGGCGTGCCGGCCTACAACGAGCGTGCGGGGGCGGACCTGCCGCTCGGCTCGCGCGGTGGCGGGGCGATGCGCTACTACGCGCGCTACGACGGCATGTACGACATCGCCGCCTGGCTCAATTCCAACACCAACAACGAGACCGACCGCCTCGCCGAGGACAAGGTGTCGCTGCGCCTGCCGATGAAGGCCGGCTCGCACCTCGTCGCGCTTTCGTTTCGCCGCCGCATCGCCCCCGAAGAAAGCGTGCAGACGCTGCACAACACTACCGACAAGGTGCCGCTGCCGCTGGACAAGCCGGTGCTGCTGCCGCTCGACGTGTGGATCGACGGCAAGCTGGCGCAGACGCTGCAGGTGCCCTCCTACCGCATGCACGCGCGCTATTCGCAGCAGAACTTTCCGCGCGACGTGCTGCAGATCGACGTCGCCGGCCCGTTCGACGCGACCGGCGTGCCGGACACCCCGAGCCGCCGCGCGGTGTTCCTGTGCCAGCCCAAGCGCGCCAGCGACGAGCAGGCCTGCGCTACCCGCATCCTCGGCACGCTGGCCCGGCGCGCGTGGCGCCGCCCGGTCGGGGCCTTCGACCTGGCGCCACTGATGCGCATCTACGCGGCCGAGCGCGGCGCCAGCGACTTCGCCCACGGCATCGAGGCGGCGCTCGAAGCGCTGCTGGTCAGCCCCGAGTTCCTGTTCGTGGTCGAGAGCGACCCCGCCGGCAGCATGCCCGGCAGCGTCCACCGCGTCAGCGATCTCGAACTGGCGACACGCCTCTCGCTGTTCCTGTGGAGCTCGATCCCCGACGACCGGCTGCTCACGCTCGCCGAACAAGGCAAGCTGTCCCAGCCTGCCGTGCTCGATGCCGAGATCGCGCGCATGCTGGCCGATCCGCGCGCCGATGCGCTGACGACGAACTTCGCCGGACAGTGGCTGTACTTGCGCAACCTCGACCAGCAGCGGCCAGACATCACCGTCTTCCCGCGCTTCGACGCGCGGCTGCGGCAGGCGATGGCGACCGAGACGCAGATGTTCTTCGGCAACGTGCTGCGCCAGAACCGGCCGGTGACCGACTTCATCGCCGCCGACTATACCTTCCTCAACCAGCGGCTGGCCGAACACTACGGCATCCCCGGCGTCACCGGCACCGCGTTCCGCCGCGTGTCGCTCGATCCCGCATGGCATCGCGGCGGGCTGCTCGGCCAGGCGAGCATCCTGACAGTCACGAGCTACGGCAACCACACCTCGGTGGTGAAGCGCGGCAAGTGGATCCTCGACAACATGCTGGCCGCCGCGCCGCCACCGCCGCCGCCCGACGTCCCTGCGCTGAAGGCGGAGCACGACGGCCGCAAGCTCACCGCGCGCCAGCAGCTCGAACTGCACCGCACCAACCCGACCTGCGCCGCCTGCCACGTCAAGATGGACCCGCTCGGCTTCTCGCTGGAGAATTTCGACGCGGTGGGTGCATGGCGCACGGTCGATGCCGGCCAGGCGATCGACAGCGGCGCGACGATGCCGGACGGCGCGAAGTTCGCGGGCATCACCGGCCTGCAGCAGATCCTGCTGGACCGTAAGGACGAGTTCACCCGCGCATTGACCGAGCGACTCATGACCTATGCCCTCGCCCGCGGTCTCACCGCCAACGACATGCCCGCGGTGCGCGCCATCGCCGGCGACGCCGCCGCCGACCAGTACCGCATCCGCACCCTGATCCGGGGGATCGCCACCAGCCCCGCGTTCACCCTGCGCCGCGTGCCCCAGCCGTTCAAGGCGGCGCTGGTCACCGCGCCGATCCACCACCGCGAGGGAACCCGATGATCCTGCCCCGCCCTGCGCTCTCGCGCCGCACGATCCTGCGCGGGCTTGGCACCGCGATGGCGCTGCCGTTCCTCGAAGCGATGGCGCCGTCTGCTCGCGCCGCCGATGTGGCCGCCCGACCCAAGCGGCTGAGCGTGTTCTATTCGCCCAACGGCATGACCATGCCCGAGTACCGCCCCACAGGTGAGGGCAGCGCGCTGACGCTGGGGCCGACGCTTGCGCCGCTGGAGCCGCACCGCGACGGGCTGGTGGTCGTCAGCGGGCTTGGCCATCCGCAAGCCGCGGCGATGGGAGACCGGCCCGCCGGCCACGGCCGCTCGTGCCCCGCCTTTCTGACGGGCGCCCACGCCAAGCAGACCGAAGGCCCGGACATCCGCGCCGGCGTGTCGATGGACCAGATCTTCGCGCGGCACCTGGGCGAGACCACGCCGATCCCCTCGCTCGAGCTCGGCATCGACCAGGCGAGCCTGCTCGGTTCGTGCGACATCAATTACTCGTGCGCCTACACCAACGGCATCTCCTGGCTCACCCCCTCGGTGCCGTTGCCGGTCGAGGCCAATCCCCGCGCCGTGTTCGAGCGGCTGTTCGGCGACGGCGAGGCCAGCGACGAAGCGAGCCGGCTCGCACAGCTGCGGCGCCAGGCTTCGATCCTCGACTTCGTGATGGACGACACTCGCCGCCTCTCGGGCCAGCTCGGCATGGCGGACCGCGCCAAGCTCGACGAGTACCTGGAAGCCACGCGCGCGATCGAGAAGCGCATCCAGCGCAGCGCCGCGAGCCCGGCAGGCCAGCAGGCGACCACGCTGCAGCAACCGGCAGGCATCCCCGCCGATTTCGCCGAGCACGTGAAGCTGATGATCGACCTGCAGGTCCTCGCCATGCAGTCCGACACGACGCGCATCGCCACGTTCATGATCGGGCGCGAACTGTCGAACCGCACCTACCCAGAGATCGGCGTGCCGGATTCGCACCACATGCTCAGCCACCACGGCAACAACCCGGAGAAGATGGCGCAACTTGCCAAGATCAACCGCCATCACATGGAATTCCTGGGCTATCTGCTGCAGCGCCTGAAAGAGACCAGGGACGGCGACGCCACCCTGTTCGACACCACGCTGGTGATCCGTGGCTCGGCGTTCGGCGATTCCAACGAGCACGACTTCATGGACCTACCGGTGGTCGTCGCGGGCGGATTGGTGGCCGGCGGGCGGCACTTGAAGGTCGAGAAGGGCACGACGATGTCGAACCTGATGCTGGCCGGGCTGCAAATGCTTGATGTGCCAGCGACCTCGTTCGGCGACAGCACCGGGCCGCTGGCGGGACTCGCCCATGCGTAAGGCCGCGCTGCTGGCTGCGGCCATGGCTCTCGCGCCCGCTGCGCACGCGCGCCCGGCGCCCGACGCAGCGCCGCTGGTCCGCGCCATCGACGCGAGCGACCTGAGCGGTGCCGAGGCTGCGTTGGCCGCACCCGGACTTGCCAACGCCACGCTCCCCTACGGCGAGACGCCGCTCGCTCGCGCGATCGAGACCCAGGATGCGCAGATGGTGGCGTTGCTGCTGGCGAAAGGCGCGAAGCCGGCCGGCTGGGACAGCCTCGGCCGCAGTCCGCTTTCGCTGGCCTGCGAGCACGGCGCCGATGCGATCGTCGGTCAGTTGCTCGACGCGCGTGCCGATGTTCGCAAGGCGGCACCCGACGGCACCACCCCGCTCGCGGTCTGCGCCCGCTTCGCCGGCAGCGCCACGGTCGCGCGGATGCTGGCGATGGGAGCCAGGGCCGACACGCTCGACGCGCAGGGCCAGACGCCGCTGATGTGGGCCGCCTCGGCCGGCAAGGTCGAGACGATCGGCCTGCTGCTGAAAGCCGGCGCCGACGTGAACCGGGTGACGCCTGCGGGCTTCACCCCCCTGTTTTTCGCCATCAAGAGCGGCAGCGCGCCCGCCACCCAGGCCCTGCTCGATGCCGGCGGGGACGCCGCCCATCGCGGGCCCGAGGACACCAGCGCGCTGCAACTGGCGCTCTACCAGAAGAACTGGGGCGCGGCCCGGCTGTTGGTCGATCGCAGCATCGGCGACCTTGCCGCTATCGACCGCAACGGCAACCGGCCGCTTCACGTCGCCGCGGCCTCCGGCGACACGGCGCTGATCGCGGCCATGCTCGACCACGGCGCCGACGTGAACGGCCTCACCGGCCCGTCGCGCATCAAATGGGTGACCGAAGCGAACTTCGGCATGCCGCCGCCGCCGGTGCCACCAACGCCGCCGCTGCTCATCGCCGCGCACGAAGGCCAAATGGAGGCGATGAAACTGCTCGTCGCGCGCGGCGCCGATCACGCCTTCGTGGCCGAGAACGGCACCAATGTCGTGCTCGCCGCCGCCGGCGGCCGCAGCGCCGCCGCGCTCGAGGCGGCGCTGGCGCTCGCGCCCGATGCGAACGTGGCCAACGCCAAGGGACAGACCGCGCTCCATCTCGTGCTGTTCAGCGGGCCTCACCCGGACCTGGAGCCGATGCTCGCGGTCCTCGCCCGGCACGGCGCCCGCACCGACAAGGCCGATGCCAAGGGCGTGACCCCGGCGCAGGTCGCTGCCGAAGGGTTGACCGAGGTGAAGGTTGTCTTCGAACGGGTTTTCGGCCAGACCAACCAGACCCCTCCGCCAACCTCGCCGGCCGCCTCGGACTGATCGTCCCCACTGTCTATACCCAGCAAGCAGGACAACTCATGACCCGCACGAAGTTCTTCGCAAACGCCATGCTCGGCGCTTCGGCCGCGGCTGCCCTGGTGGCCGCCGCCTCCAGCGCCACCGCCGCCCCGTCCGCCAGCGCCACCGTCGCGGCCCGCCACGCCGGCTTCAAGAAGATGGGCGGCGCGATGAAAGTGCTCAAGGACCAGCTGGCGTCGGGTTCGATCGACAAGGCGGCCGCCGTCGCCGCGGCGAAGACGATCGCCACGGTCGGCAAGGGCCAGCCCAAGCTGTTCCCCGCCGGCACCGGGCCCTCCTCGGGCGTGAAGACCGACGCGCTGCCGGCAATCTGGACCAACAAGGCGGGCTTCGCCGCGCAGTGGTCCAAGTTTCAGGTCGAGGCCGACAAGATGGTCGCCGTCGCCGCCACTGGCGATGCGACCAGGATCGGCACCCAGTTCAAGGCGCTTGGCGGTGCCTGCGGCAGCTGCCACAAGCAGTTCCGCGCCGACGACTGAGCCGAGAGAGACTGACGATGACGCAAGGGGCCGCTCCGCTTTCGACCACCCGGATCTGGGACCCCTTCGTCAGACTGTTCCACTGGGCGCTGGTGCTGCTCATCGCCTTCTCGTGGTGGAGCGGCGAGCAGCACGACATGGATCGCCACCGGTTGTCGGGCTACACCATCCTCGCGCTCGTCGTGTTCCGCGTGCTGTGGGGCTTCTTCGGCCCGCGCACCGCGCGCTTCTCCAGCTTCGTGCGGGGGCCCGGCGCAGTGATGGCCTACGTCCGGTCGATGGGCAGCCGCATCGCCCACGCCAGCAACGGCCACAACCCGCTCGGCGGGTGGAGCGTCGTCGCGATGCTCGCCGTGATCCTGGCGATGGTGGTGGCGGGGCTGTTCTCGGTCGATGTCGACGGCCTGGAATCCGGCCCGCTCGCCGACTACGTGAGCTTCGAAGCGGGCCGCAGCGCCGCCGAGATCCACGAGACGGTCTTCAACGTGATCCTCGCGCTCGTGGCGATCCACGTCGCGGCAGTGCTGTTCTACCTCGTCTGGAAGCGCCAGAACCTGATCCGCGCCATGGTCACCGGCAAGCGCCCGCTGGGCGCCGGAGAAGTACCGGGAGAGGTCGCGGGCGACATGCGCTGGTCGGTGGTGGCGGCAGTGGCCTGCCTCGCGGTGGGCGCAGCAGTGGCCTGGGCAGTGTCGACGGGCTTCCGGTTTTAGCTCTCAAGCGCCTCACTATCCCGCCCCGGCACCAGCAGGTTCAGCACCACGGCTGTCAGCGCTGCCGGCAGCACGCCCGAGCCGAGCAGGATGCGCGCGGTCTCCGGCAAGTGCTGCAGCGCCGCCGGCTCCAGCTGCAGGCCCAGCGCCAGCGATAGCGACACGCCGAAGATCAGCATGTTGCGCTGGGTCCAGGTCACGCCCGAGAGCATCGAGGTGGCGGCCGAGGCGACCATGCCAAACATCACGATCACGCCGCCGCCCAGCACTTCGATCGGGATCGTGGTGATCAGCGCGCCGACCTTGGGCAGCAGCCCGCACGCAATCAGGAACAGCGCGCCAAGCGTCACCACGTGGCGGCTCATCACCCCGGTGATGGCGATCAGGCCCACGTTCTGGCTGAACGTGGTCATCGGCATCGCCCCGAACACGGCGGAGAGCGCGGTGCCCACGCCATCGGCGGCGACCGCGCCGGTCAGCTCGCGCGTGGTCGCGGGCCGGTTCATCGTGCCTTCGCAGATCGCGTCGACATCGCCGATCGATTCGATCGAGGAGACGAAGCCGGTCAGGCAAAATCCCAGGATCGCCGAGGCCGAGAGCACGAAGCCGAAGTGGAACGGCATCGGCACCATGACCAGCCCGGCCTGACCGACCGCCGCGAAGTCGATCCGGCCCATCGCCAGCGCCACCGCATAGCCGGCGATGAGGCCCAGCAGCACCGCCGCGGTCTGCCAGATACCGCGCCCGAAGAAGTTGAGCGCCAATGTCACCACCACCACGACGCCTGCGAGCAGCCAGCTCGCACCGCTGCCGAACGCCGGGGTGCCCAGCGCCGGCACGCCGCCCGCCGCGTACTGGATGCCGATACGCATCAGCGAAAGGCCGATCATCAGCACGACGAGCCCGGTGATCATCGGCGGCAGCGCGAAGCGGATGCGGCCGACGAACATGCTGAGGAAAGCGTGGAGCAGCCCGCCGATCAACGCCGCGCTCATCAGCGCCGCCATCGCCGCCACGCCCTTCCCCGCGACGATCGGGATCATCACCGGAATGTAGGCGAAGCTGGTGCCTTGCACGAGCGGCAGCCGTGCGCCGACGGGACCGAAGCCGATCGTCTGCAGCAGCGTGGAGATGCCGGCGAACAGCATCGCCATCTGGATCATGTAGACCATCTCGCCGGTCTGCGCGGTGCCGAAACCGAAGCCGGCGGCACCCGCGACGATGATCGCCGGGGTCATGTTGCTGACGAACATGGCGAGCACGTGCTGGATGCCCAGCGGCAGCGCCACCGCGAGGCCGGGGAAGTAATCCGGATCGCGCACCGCCGCGGCATCGAGGCCGGCGGGCGGCGCGGACGGTTCCGCAGGATTGGCAAGCGATGCGGTCATGGTCGATTGATCCTGTCAGGCGGCTTCCATCAGCCGGGCGAGCGAACGTTCGGCAGCCGCGACGACGCGCGCCTGCGACACGGTGGCAAGGCGCCCGTCGCGGACGACTCCGCGCCCTTCCACGAAGACGTCGCGCGCGCGTATTGGCGGTGCGAGCACCAGACCGGCGAGCTTGTCCCACGCGCCTGCGGTGGTGACGTCGCGCGTGTCCCACACCGCCAGGTCGGCGCGTTTTCCCGACTCCAGCGAACCGCAGTCGTCGCGCCCGAGGACTTGCGCCCCGCCCCGCGTCGCCAGCCACAGCGCCTCGCGCGCATCGAAGGCGTCGGCACCGCGCACCACGCGCTGGAGCAGCATCGCCTGGCGCGCCTCGTTGAGCAGGTGGCCGCTGTCGCTGGAGGCCGAGCCATCGACCCCGAGACCCACCGGCACGCCGGCATCGACCATCGCGCGCAGCGGCGCCACGCCCGAACCCAGCCGGCAGTTGGAGCACGGGCAATGCGCGACGCCGGTACGGGTCCGCGCGAAGAGGCCGATCTCGGCGGCATCGAGCTGGACGCAGTGCGCGTGCCACACGTCGGGCCCGGTCCAGCCGAGGCCTTCGGCGTATTCGCCGGGCCGGCACCCGAAGCGTTCGAGCGAGAACGCGACGTCGTCGGCATCTTCGGCGAGGTGGGTGTGGAGCATCACCCGCTTGTCGCGCGCCAGCAGCGCCGCGTCGCGCATGAGGTCGGTGCTGACCGAGAACGGCGAGCACGGCGCGACTGCGACCCGCACCATCGCGCCAGGAGCGGGGTCGTGGAAGGCATCGATCACGCGCACCGTGTCGGCCAGGATCGCCGCTTCGTCCTCGACCACGCTGTCGGGCGGGAGGCCGCCCTTGCTTTCCCCCACACTCATGCTGCCGCGGGTCGCGTGGAAACGCAGGCCGATCTCGCGCGCGGCGTGGATCGTATCGTCGAGCGTGACGCCGGCAGGGTACAGGTAGTGATGATCCGAACTCATGGTGCAGCCCGACAGCGCCAGTTCGGCGAGCCCGAGCTGGGTCGCGGCGAACACGTCCTCAGGCGTGTAGCGCGACCAGATCGGATAGAGCGCCTTGAGCCAGCCGAACAGCGAGGCATTGGCGGCCGCCGGCACCGCACGCGTCAGCGTCTGAAACAGATGGTGGTGGGTGTTGACGAGGCCGGGCGTGACGACACAGCCGGCTGCCTGGATCACCTCGTCCGCCTGCGCGGCGAGCGGTGCCAGCTCCTCGCTGGTGCCAACCGCCACGATAACGCCGCCGCGCCACGCAATCGCCCCGTCGGCGATCTCGGTGCGGGCGTCGTCCATGCAGCCGAGCACCGCCGCGCCGCGCAGCACCGTCAGCCGCTCGCCAGCCGCTGTCATGGCCTGCCGCTGGCCGCCATCGCGCTCATTGCGGGGGCAGGTCGCGATACTTGTCCCAATGGGTGACGATCTCGTCGACCACTTTCGAACCGACGGTGTAGAGGTTCTCGACCGCGGCCTCGAGCCCGGCGTAGCCCTCGTTCTCGCGCAGGAGGTAGCTCGCCGCGTCGACGCCGGGCGGCGGCATCGTGTAGTTGGAGCCGGCGCGCAGCACCAGGACCCGGTCGCGGTCGAGCCGGTCGATCTCGCTGAGGTAGGTCGCCGCCTGGAGCACGCCGGTATCCTCCATCGCGGAGGTGACGAACTCGCCCTTCCCGCTCGTCCAGTAGCGCACCCAGCCGTTGGCCCAGTCGGTCAGCAGCTTGCCGTGCCAGAAGGTCATGGCCGAAAGCTGCTCGCCCTCCAGCACGAACGGCGGCTCCTGCGCGTGCGGATAGTCGACGAATTTCGCGCGCTCGGTGGCGATGGCCGGGCTATCGGGCAACTCGATATCGCGGGTGAGGTTGTAGGCCCAGGTCTCGAGCCCGGGGTTGATCGCGAACATCTCGCCGCCCGAAGGGTCGGGCTTGCCGGCCATATCGTTGGGGCCTTTGGCGCTGCGGGGGAAGTAACCGGTCTTCCAGTCGGCGGGGATCTCGCGCGCGTCGATCTCGTGGGCAAGGTCGCCGTCGACGACGTAGCGCGCCCAGGCGACCGAGCCGATCGAGGCGTCCTCGGGGTCGATCCCGGCAATTCCGGCGACCAGAACGTAGGATTTCGACAGGTCGAAACGCTGGTCGAGCCCGAGCGCCATCATCGCCGCCGTCGAGCGCGCGGTGCCGATGCCGGTGACCATGCCGAGCACTTGCGTGTCGGGATTGTACCAGAGGTCGTGGAAGCTTTGCGGAAAGGGTATGCGCGTGTCGAGGTGGGCGCGCGCCTTCCAAAGCTGGAACTCGCCGGCGACGTCGCCCTCGTCCTTGCCGATCTCGAACAGCGAGACGACCACCACCTTGACCGGCAGCGGGGTCGTGCACGGTGCGCCCGGCTCGCAGGCGGCGAGCACATCGGCGACCGAGGGCGCGGCCTGGGTCGGCGCGGGCTGGGCCACGGCGGCGGGCGCGGTGGCCAGGCCGAGCACTGCGCCGGCGAGGACGGTGACGAGCTTCGCGAGACGCATGGCAGGCTCTCTTTCAAACAAGGACCCGCCGCCGCCATGGCTCTGGCGGCGGCGGGAGCGGGAGGGCCATGAGGACGACCCTCCCGCAGGCATGCTCAGAACTTGTACTGAACCGTCGCCTGGAAGCTGCGCGGCTTCTCGGGCAGGACGATCGTCGAGCCGAACAGTTCGGTGAAGTTGGCGCGGAAATACCGCTCGTTGGTGGCGTTCTTGACCACCAGACGGAACAGCCACGAACCGGTTTCGTAAGACGCGCCCAGATCGACCAGCGTGTAGGCCGGCAGCTTCACGACCTGCGACTGGCCCGAAAAGACCGAGTCGACCTTGACGACGCTACCGGTGAAGGCGAGGCCGTTGTCGAACGAGTACGTGCCGGTCAGCGAGTAGAGGTTCTTCGGGATGCCGGCGCGGCGGGCTGCGGCCTTGTCGGGGATCAGGACCAGGCCACCTTGCTGACCGCCGTAGATCAGCGAGGGATCGGTGACGTTGATCAGATCTTCAGCGCCGAAGAAGCTGAAGGTCGTGCCTGCGTCAAGAAACGTCAGGTTGGTCACGACGGTGCGGGTATAGGCGCCGGTCAGAAGCAGGTGCCGGTCAACCGACCAGCGGGCTTCGGCTTCCACGCCCTTGGTCTGGACCGACTGGTTCACGGTCGACGACTGGATGTCGTGATCGGTCCGCTCCTGCTTGTAGACCGATACCGCCGCGTACAGCTTGCTGTCGAGCCAGCTGCCCTTGATGCCGGCCTCATACAGCTTGGACGCGGTGATGAAGGTCTTGTCGATCGCGGTGGCGGGATCGATTTCCGAACCCTGTCCCGCGATCACCGTCGATTGGCGCGATACGGTTACGTAGGGGATGAGACCGAACGGCATCTTGTAGGACACGCTGCCGTTCCACGACCAGCCGCCGGCATTGCCCTTGCCGTTCGGCACGACACCGGTCGGGGTCTGCAGCTTTTCCAGTATGTTCGTGGAATTCACCTCGACTTCGTCGTAACGCAGACCACCGATCACATCGAGGCCGAAGTTGAAGTCCAGGTCGACGAGCGCGGCCATGCCGTAGTCGGTGTAGTGGCCCTTGAGATAGTTGGTGAAGTTGCAATCGCACTCGGTCGAGAGCAGGCGATCGGAGAGCGGCGTGTACCCGACCGTCAGGTCAACGCGGTGGAAGTATTCAAAGTTGAAGTCATCACCGTGAAGGAACTTGGTGTAACGTATCGACGGCGACAACTGGACTGCGAACTTTCCGACGTCATTCTTAAAGGTCTTCGATGCGACGATCTTGTCTTCGATGACCCACGACCTGTGGAACTGCGAGAAACCGTAGCTGTTCTCGTTGATGTTTTTGATGCCATCGTAGAAAAGCTGGTTCTTGATCTCATACCCGCTGTCGGGCGCGAAGATGATGTCGAAATAGCCGGTCTTGGCGATGTTATCGAGGCGATCATTCTTGCCGGTCAGAACATCGCGGCGGCTCAGCTTGGCCGTGCCCACGTTGTCCAGCGCCAACGGTGACGAATGCGAATAGCACGCGTCGGTGATGGACGAAGCAAAGACATTGCCGCCGCAGGCAAAGCCACCGAACGGATTGAGGCCCTTGCCGGTGAGTTCCGCTTGCGACAGCTGGCCATCGCCGTCGGTGTCGAGGGGCTTGGCCGACCCGGTGAGATAGGTGCCGTTATCGACCAGATCCTGCGTCAGACGGTTCCAGCCGCCGTTCTGCTGGCCCTTGAAGTTCTGGTACATGCCGCCGAATTCGATGCGGAGGGTATCGGTGATCTGGTTGTCGAAAGCGGCCTGCAACAGCGTCTGGTGGGTCGACATATTGCGGTAGTAGCTGCCCGAATCCTCGATCTCGCCGTACAGGCTGTATCCGAATTCGCTGGACCCGATCTTGAGCGGTCCGCGCACCTGACCCTTCAGGACATTGTAGTCCCAGCTGCCACGGGTGTAGCTCATCTCGCCTTCGGCATGGTCGAGCAGCGCACCACCGGCGACGCGCGCCGATTTGGGTACGAAGTTCATGTAGCCGCCGGTCTTGGACGGACCATAGATCGGCGAGGACGGGCCGCGCACGATGTCGATGCGCTCCGACGCGCCGATCGGCGTGGGATAGTTGCCCGGGTTATCGAGGCGACGCACGCCGCGGAAGAAGACTTCGCCGGGGGTGCCGCGAATGTCGAGCGCGCCGCCGACGCCGAAGAACGAGTTGGTGAAGGTACCCGGCGCCTGCGCGACGAGATCGTAGATGTCGGTGACGCCGAAGCGCTCGATCTGTTCCGAGCTGATCGTCGAGGCCGAGCGCGGCGTCTCGACGATGGTCTTGTCGAAGCCGAACACCGAGCCGACGTTGGCGATCGGCAGGGCCCCCAGCGAGCCGGTCACGACGATCTCCTCGCCTTCAGGTTCGTCCGCGGGCGCCGCATCGGCTGCCTGGGCATGGACCGGCGACGTCATTGCGGTGCAGGCCAGCAAGGCCCCGGCAACGGCGACAAAGCCTTGGCGACGCCGCAGTGCAGCATAGGCGCTGGAAGCGACGGAAATGTGATTGACCCTCATGTCTTTACCCCTGTTTCACCGGCATACAGCGGCCCGATCACCGCCTGCCGGCCGTTCGTGTTGATCCTCTCCTCTCCCTTGTACAAACGATTATTGCTGCGCTGCATCATTGCATGATTGTTCTGCGCTGCGAAACTGAAAGGCGCGTTGTCCCCAATTACTCCTGGTGCGAGCCGAAGCGGTCGAGCGACTGCTCGAACCGGTCGAAGCGGGTTTCCAGCTCGGCTTGGAGCCGGGCCTTCGGGTTAGCGGCGAGAAAGGCCTTGCAGGACGCGCTCGACAGTACGGCACAGGACCCGACTGGACGGCCCAGATGCCGATGGTCCCACAGGCTGGCGCCCTCGACGAAGGCATATTCCAGGCTGGCGCGGGAGACCTCCTTGAGGTCGGCGTAGCGCAGGCCCTGCTGCATTGCGGCGCGCTGGTATTCGTTGGTCATGTCCGAGCGCAGCACGCCTTCGTCGTCGGTCGAAAGCGTCACCGGCACGCCCGCCGCGCGGTACAGCTGGATCGGGTGCCGCCCACCCTCCACGCCCAGGATCACGGCATTGCTGGTCAGGTTGATCTCGGCGGCGATGCCCTCGCGCGCCATCTTCGCCAGCGTTTCGGGCGCACGCGCCTCATAGGCGATGTCGACGCCGTGGCCGATGCGCCGGGCACCGGAGGCGACCGCCTTTTCGATGTGGTCTTCCAGATCGACCGGGCGGACCAGCCCGAGCGTCAGCTCGCCCGCGTGCATCGTCACCTTGACGTCGGGGTACCTGGCTTCGAGGAAGCGGAACATCGCCATGTGCAGGTCATAGTCGCGCAGCGCCACCGGATCGTCTTCGGGCATGACGATGTTGACGCCCACGAAGCGTGGATCGCGGTGCGCCAGCGCGAAGCCGGCGATCAGCGAGCGCCAGGCCTGGAGCGGCGACATCCCGCGCATGCCCGAGAACAGGTAGCGCACCGCCACGTCGCAGCCGGGTGCCGCGTTCTTGCCGCCGCAGCCGAGCTGCTTGCGGGCATCGGCATCCTGCCGGCCGACGTCGGCCAGGACTTGCGGCAGCAGCGCTTCGACCGCGCCGATCTCCTGCTTGTAGGATGCCGCGAGGCCCTGCTCGTCGATGGCACCGGCCGCGCTGGTCGCAAACCACCGCGACAGAGCGTCGGGATTGTACATCAGCTCGAGGTAGACCACGTTGTTACGCGCCGCGCTGGCGTAGGCCTCGGCCAGCCAGCGGCTGGTGTTGCCGCCGTAGGCCGGGCCGAACTTGCCGAAGCTGGAGAAGAACTGGCTATGCCCGGAGACCAGTGCCGGACCGGTGCCGGCCTGGTAGCCGCGCGTCGAAATGGCATCGATCAGCCGCGCGTAAGTGAAGGGGTCCTCCACCGCCATGCGCGCGATTTCCCGGCCCGGAGCGCAGGGCGGCGGCGCGATGCGGCTCACCGCCTCGTCGGCGCACAGGCCCTTCGCCGATGCAGCATCGAGGAAGTCCTCGGCATAGACCGAGCCGCCCAGGTGATTGTGGAGGTCGCCGCCCTTGGGCATCGCCTGCAGGAACACGCGCAGGCGCGCAGCATTGCCGGAGACCTGATCGAATACGGCGGCCGCTGCGGTCTCGCTGGCGGCATCTGCCAGGACCGGTCCGGACACCAGAGCCAGCACGGCACCGAGGCAGGCAAGCCTGCGCATCAGGCGAAGAAAGGACCGCGGCCCGCCATCGCATGGGTGCTGCCCCTGAAAGGGCGTCGTTCCGAGCCGTCTGCCATGTACCGCGAACCCCGCAATCGGGAGCGAATGAACCGGCCGACCGAGCCGATCCGGGTGCCCCCGCCAACCGGCGGCGGAGCCGGCATCCGCTCGATCCGGGGAGGGACGGATGAACGGATGCCGGTGATGCCACCAATTGGTGTAAACGAAGTGGTAGGCACTTGACTTGGTGCGAGCAAACGCAATGAATCCCACGCTGCGTTGCAAAAATTAGAGCAGGCCCAGACCCGACCCATGCCCGCGTTTTCCCGCTTCCTCCGCTATTTCATGGCCGTCGGCCGCTCGGGCTCGATCCGGCGTGCCGCGGACGAGCTCAACGTCTCGGCCTCGGCGATCGCGCGACAGATCCTGAACGTGGAAGCCGACATTGGCATGCCGCTGTTCGAGCGGCTGCCGACCGGGCTCAGGCTGACGGCGGCGGGCGAGATCATGATGGCCGCGGGCAGTCGCTGGCAAAAGAACATGCTCGATATCCGCGCGCAGATCGAGGACTTGCGCGGTCTCAAGCGCGGCCATGTCGACGTGGCGGTGATCGATGCACTGGCCAAGGGCTACATCCCGGCCGCGATCCACGCGATCCAGACCCGCTATCCCGGCATCACCATGGGCGTGAAGGTGCTGGAGAACGACGCGGTCCGCCGGGCGGTGGCCAGCGGCGAGGTCGATTTCGGCATCCTGTTCGAGCCGCAGTCCTACCGCGACCTGACGGTGCGCGCCTTCACCGAAGTCGTGCTCGGCTTCGTGACGCCGCCGGGCCACCCGCTGGGCACGCAGAGCGAGGCGCGGTTCTCGGCCTGCATCGGCTCGCCGCTGATCGTGCCGTGCGAGCCGCTGGCGGTGCACCAGCAGATCGCCGTCCTCGAAGGCGCGACCGGCCTGGAGGTCGACCGCAAGGTGAGTTCGGACAACATCCAGATGATCACTTCGCTGGTGCTGGAAGGGGTCGGCATCGGCGTGCTCACCTCGCTCGACGTGATCACCGAGGCGCGCGCGGGCATGTTGCGCTTCACGCGCATTTCGGACGCGCTTTTGCGCCCGATGACGCTCGCTTTGTGCACGAATTCGGCCAGAACGCCGTCTTATGCGGCCGGAATCGTGCTGAACGAGATCGAGAACGGCTTCGGGCAGCTGGGCTATCCCGCCTCGATCCAACCGCCGGAAAATGGGGATTGAGGGGCTTCTGCCGCGTTGCCCTACCCCGTTCGCGGCTGTACTTCGTCAACTTAGCTCCCCACCACCACAGGATTCGCACCGGATGAGCGAAAGCGCCGAGCCCCAGCTGCACTACCTTGAGTACTACGAGGAATTCCTCGCCAAGGTGCGTCTCCTCTCGAGGCAAGTGGTTGAAAGCGGCTGGATTCCGGAGTTCGTGATCGGCGTGGGTCGTGGCGGCCTGGTCCCGGCAGTGTACATCTCGCACCAGCTCGACCTGCCGATGCTCTCGATCGACCACTCGTCCAAGGTCCCCGGCTTCGCCGACGAGCTGCTCGCCAAGGTCGCCGGCATGAGCGCGTCCGGCAAGCGCCTGCTCTTCGTCGACGACATCAACGACAGCGGCGGAACCATCGAGTACATCCGCTCGCTCCTGGGCGATAATGGCTGCGAACAGGACAACTTGCGCTTCGCCGTGCTCATCAACAACAGCGGCTCGCGCGCCACCGTCGACTTGTGGGTCGACGAGATCGACCGCGCCGAGGACAAGCGCTGGTTCGTATTCCCTTGGGAAGCGGTCGGCGCCAAGCACACGATAGTCGAGGAGGCCCTCTCGGTGCCCGAGCGGCTATCGTGACGCAGCTGTGCTGAGAGGCTGATCCCATGAGAATTTGCGTCTACCTCGGCTCCTCTGCCGGCGCTAACCCGGTGTACCGCGAAGCGGCAGAGCAGTTCGGCACGCTGCTGGCGAAGCGCGGCATCGGCTTGGTCTACGGTGGCGGCACCGTCGGCCTCATGGGCGTCGTCGCCGATGCGGCCTGCGCCGCCGGCGGCGAAGTGATCGGGGTCATCCCCGAAGCGCTGCGGGCCCGCGAACACGATCACACCGGCATTACCGAGCTTCACGTCGTGCAGACCATGCACCAGCGCAAGGCGCTGATGGCCAAGCTGGCCGACGGGTTCGTCACCCTGCCGGGCGGCATCGGCACATTCGAGGAGATGTTCGAGGCGTGGTGCTGGTCGCAGCTTGGCTATCACGAGAAGCCGGTTGGTCTGCTCGACGTCAACGGCTTCTATTCGGGCCTTCGCCAGTTCATCGACAGCGTGGTGGACGAAGGTTTCCTGCAGCCGAGGCATCGCGCCATGCTGATCGTAGAGCGTGATCCCGAAACGATGATCGATCGCATCGCCAACTATCGCCCGCCCGAAGTGGAGCACTGGCTGGGCGAGCGCGATCTTTGACCCGTCGCTCTGCTGTTCGACCTTGCAAGCGCAGCACAGGCCCTAAGCGGCGATAGCGCGGCGGCAGAATTCCCACGGCTCCTGCGCCAACGTCTCTCGCTCCTCGCAGCCGGCGGGACGCGCCACGCCTCTTCCTCGGCCAGAAGCACAGTGTGCACGGTTGTCGACACGAGGTTGTAGATGGCGCGCGCCCCCGCAGCTGAGGGGCGGCCTCCCGGAAGACACCGCGGGCGATACCGGCTCGGACATGCTCCGCCATGAGGTCGAGCAGAGGCTTCAACGCATTCTGCAGCCCGGCGGAGCATCTTCCGCTCGTCTAAGGCTCAAGGCGGCGCATCGCTTGAACCTGCGCTGCCCCCAGTTGTCAGCGCGGCTGTCTTAGCGGCTGCCCGAGGATCGCCAGCAGCGCGGCTTCGAACGCCTCGGGCCGCTCGTACATCGCCCAGTGGCCCGCGCCCTCGATCACCTTGAAGATCATCTCCGGCTGATAGCGGCGGAGCACCGCTTCCTGCACGGGCGGATCGGGATGCGGCCAGTCGAGTTCACCCCATATCGCGTCAAGCGGCACCGCCAGCTGCGGAAGCACTTCGAGCAGGCGATCGGGCAGGACCAGATGTTCGACGCTGAGGCGCGCCGCGTTCGCCATGGGCAGCAGCATATGGACAGCCAGCTCGTCCGCGCTCTCATCGTGGCGCAGCATCAGGCCAAGCAGATTGCCTTTCAACGCGGCCCGGCGCTCCTCGCCTCTCAGACCACCGACGCGGCTGAGGCGCGGGCGCTGCAATGGTGTATCCAGCCCACCACAGCCGACGATCACGAGGCGCCGCACGAGATCGGGCCGGCGCAAGGCGAACTGCGCGAAGGCGACGCCGCCGAACGAGAAGCCGCACAAGTCGATCGGTACGCCGGAACCGGCGATCGCTTCGATCCCCTTAGCCAGCGCCGCCGAAATACCGTCATGGTCGGTCGTTTCCGGCATCGATGAAAGCCCGTGGCCCGGAAGGTCCGCAACGAACAACCGGCGATGCTGCGACAGGCGCTCGATGTTGCGGACCCAGTGCGCCCAAGACCCTTGCGCGCCGTGTACCAGTGCCAGAGGCGGCAGGTCCGCCGCGCCCCAGGCTCGCCACACCATCGTGCCATCGCCACAAGGCGTCTCGATTCGCTCGGACCGGGCGTCCACCTCGGCAACATAGGCGGCAGGATCGGCGTTCTGAACCTCGATCGGTGTAGCAGGCATCATGCGTAGCGACCGGCGGTGTCGAAGAATGTCACGCCCCGGTCGAACGCCCCGCGCAGCAGGGCATCGGCCTCATCTTGCGAAAGGCGCCGCCCGTAGGCGCCGCTCAGGCTCATGCAACCCAGGCCCTGCGCGGACACGGTGAGCCCATCGCCCAATCTACGCGTCATCATGATGTCGTCTCCATGCGATCATTCGACCATGCGGACACATGCAGCGCAACCCGCAAGTGAGCGAGATCGCACTCATGGGCAAACCGACGGGACGGCCTCTGAAGATCAGGTGCAAGTAAGAGTACGGGCAAAAATGGAAAATTGCTTGCAAGTGGCCAGTGAAGCTCACTTTCCTACTTTGCGCGCCAGCGTTTTTGTTGCAGAGTGCGCCGCGAAAGGTCGCTTGCGGCCTTACCGGCGTTGGGAGAGAGCGCGTCGGGGAGTTCATTCACCCCGACGCGCCGATTTCCCATGCAGCAGCACAAGATCTCCCCACAACTGGCCTCAGTCCAGAATAGCGCCGTCCAGCATGGTTTGTCTGGCACCGTAGTCTAAGCCTTCAGCAACTTTGTGCGTTGCAGCAAATTGCTAGTCGCCGGTTTGGCAATAGCCATCGGCCGCGTCTATTGGCAAAGACCGCTGCACGCGTTGCGTGCTCAAAGGGGAAATGTGGCGGACATGGAGTGCGGCGTCCTGAGCCTCAGCAACGCGTTCGCGGCCACACGGCGACGATGGCCGCTCGAACAAATTCTCTTAGTCGCCGATGCCGATCAGCTCGGCGGTGCTCGGCGCAATTGCAGTCCGTCGCTTCCTTCGATAGGGCCGTTCCAGCGCCAGTCCCCGCCCAGCCTTCCCGCTCCCAAGCGACCGGACCCTTGATCCAGCAGAATCTTCCCGTTGCGACCCGCAGGCTAATGACCTTTTTCGTGCTGGCTGCGGCCATCATGAACCAGGTCGACACCACGATCGCCAACGTGGCGCTCCCGCATATCCAGGGCAGCATCTCGGCTTCGCGCGAGCAGGCGACCTGGGTGCTGACCAGCTACATCGTCGCGCTGGCCATTTTCACGCCGCTGACCGGCTGGCTGGCGGGGCGCTTCGGGCGCAAGCGTGTAGTCCTGACCTCCATTGCCATGTTCACCATCGCCTCGGGCTTGTGCGGCGCGGCCACGAACCTGCCGGAGCTGATCGCCTTTCGCATCGCACAAGGCATAGCTGGTGCAGCGCTAGTGCCGATGAGCCAGGCGACGCTGCTCGACACATACCCGCCCGAGCAACACGGTCGCGCCATGGCGATGTTCGGCCTGGCAGCCATCACCGGGCCACTGGTGGGTCCACTTGCCGGCGGGTGGCTGACCGAGCACCTGTCGTGGCGCTGGTGCTTCTTCATAAACCTGCCGATCGGGATCATGGCCGCCGTCGGCCTGATGGCGACGCTGCCGGAGTTCCCCGGCCGTCCGGACCAGAAGCTCGACTTCCTGGGCTTCGGCCTGCTCGCCCTGGCGATCGGTGCGCTGCAGCTGATGCTCGATCGCGGGCAGGTGCAGGACTGGTTCTCGTCGACGGAGATCGTGGTGGAAGCGGTTTTGGCTGCTAGCGCGCTCTACCTCTTCGTGGTCCATTCGCTCACGCGCGCGCACCCGTTCGTCAGCCCAGCCGTGTTTGCGGACCGCAACTTCGTGGTCGCCTCGATCGTCGGCTTTTTCCTTGGCGTGCTGATCTACAGCCCGATGTCGCTGCTGCCCGAGATGCTGTCCAACCTCTTCGGATACCCCATCATCGACGTGGGGCTGGCGATGGCGCCCCGTGGGATCGGGGTGCTGATCATGATGACGCTCATGGGCCGCCTGATCAACCGGGTAGACCCCCGCCTGCTGATCGCGGGAGGAATGCTGTTGGCCGCCTATTCCATGTGGCACATGTCGCACATCACGCTGCAAGCAAACAGTTGGATCGTCGTCAGCACCGGCGTGATCAACGGCATGGGTTCCAGTGCGATCTTCGTGCCCCTCTCGATGCTGACCTTCACCACTTTGCCAGCGCATTTACGCAACGAAGGCGCCGCTCTCAACGCACTGCTGCGCAGCTACGGCGGCGCTGCCGGGATTGCGCTGGTCCAGGTACTCGTCACTCGAAACGAAGCGGCGGTGCAGTCGCGGCTGACCGAGGGAGTGCGGCCGGACAATCCCGCAGTCCAGGCGGTGCTGCCGGATACGGACTTCGGCTCAGCATCGTCGGTCGCCAGCCTGCAGCATGAACTCATCCGGCAGGCCACGATGGTCTCTTACGTCGATGCCTTCTACGCGCTGTCGATCGTGGGCCTGATTGCCTGTGCTCTCGTGCTCCTGCTACGAGCCCCGAAGCGCGGACCGACCGCAGCCGAACCGATGGTGGCAGAGTGACCCTTAGCGTGCGCCACGCCGCTCCTTCAGCTTGGCGATTTCATCCGATGCGGAGCTGTTCCCACCCAGCGAAGGAAATGCGGACGGAAGCCGCGCCCACTACTTGGCCCAGCTCCCCAGAAGCGGCTTCAGATACCGCCCGGTAAAACTCCGCGGCTCTTTAACCACTTGCTCGGGCGTGCCTTCGGCGATGATCTCGCCGCCGCGGATGCCGCCTTCGGGGCCGAGGTCGATGATCCAGTCGGCAACCTTGATGACGTCGAGGTTGTGTTCGATCACCACCACCGAATTGCCTTGATCGACGAGGCGCTGCAGCACTTCGAGGAGCTTGCGCACGTCCTCGAAGTGGAGGCCGGTGGTCGGCTCGTCGAGGATGTAGAGCGTCTGCCCGGTGGAGCGGCGCGCGAGTTCCTTGGCGAGCTTCACCCGCTGCGCCTCGCCGCCCGAGAGCGTCGTCGCCTGCTGGCCGACCTTGACGTAGCCCAGGCCCACTTCGTTGAGCATGTGCATCCGGTCGCGGATCGGCGGGACGGCCTTGAAGAACTCCTCGGCATCCTCGATCGTCATGTCGAGGACGTCGGCGATCGACTGGCCCTTGAACTTCACCTCCAGCGTCTCGCGGTTGTAGCGGCGGCCGTGGCACTCCTCGCACGTGACGTAGACGTCGGGCAGGAAATGCATCTCGATCTTGATCAGGCCGTCTCCCTGGCACGCTTCGCAGCGCCCGCCCTTGACGTTGAAGCTGAAGCGCCCCGGCTTGTATCCACGTGCCTGGCTCTCGGGCAAACCGGCGAACCAATCGCGAATGAGGGTGAAAGCACCGGTGTAAGTCGCTGGATTGGAACGCGGGGTGCGCCCGATCGGTGACTGGTCGATCTCGATCACCTTGTCGCAGTTCTCGAGGCCCGTGATCTTGTCGTGCGGCCCGGCGATCACGCGCGCACCGTTCAGCTGGCGCGAGGCGCCAGCCTGCAGGGTGTCGATGGTCAGCGAGCTCTTGCCCGAGCCCGAAACGCCGGTGACGCAGCAGAAAGTGCCGAGCGGGAACCTGGCGGTCACGCCCGTCAGGTTGTTGGCCCGCGCGTTGACCACTGTCACGAACTTGCCGTTGCCCTTGCGGCGCTTGGCCGGCACCTCGATGCTGCGGGTGCCGTTGAGATAGGCGGCGGTCAGACTGGTCTTGCTCTTGAGCACTTGCTTGAGCGTGCCTTCGGCCACCACCTCGCCGCCATGGACGCCTGCTCCGGGGCCGAGGTCAACGACGTGGTCGGCGGCACGAATCGCATCCTCGTCGTGCTCCACCACGATGACGGTGTTGCCCAGGTCGCGCAGCCGCTTGAGCGTGGCGAGCAGCATGTCGTTGTCGCGCTGATGCAGGCCGATCGAGGGCTCGTCCAGCACGTAGAGAACGCCCGAAAGGCCCGAGCCGATCTGGCTCGCCAGGCGGATGCGCTGGCTTTCGCCGCCCGAAAGGGTGCCGCTGGTGCGGTCGAGGTTGAGATAGTCGAGCCCGACGTTGTTGAGGAAGCCCAGCCGCTCGTTGATCTCCTTGAGAATGGCCTTGGCGATCTGCTGCTGCTGGTTGGTGAGCTTGGCCTCCAATGCCCCGAACCATGCGAAGGCGTCCGACACCGACAGGCGCGCGGCATCTGCGATGTCGCTGCCGGCGATCTTGACCGAGAGCGCTTCGGGCTTGAGGCGCTTGCCGTGGCAGGTCTCGCACGGCTGTGCGGTCTGGAACTTGGACAGCTCCTCGCGCATCCAGGCGCTGTCGGTCTGGATCATGCGGCGGTTGAGGTTGCCGATCACGCCTTCGAAGGGCTTGCTGACGGTATATTCCTTGCGTCCGTCCTTGAACGTCAGCGGCACCGCCTTGCCCGCGGTGCCGTAAAGGATCACCACTTTCACTTCCGCCGGCAGCTCGTCCCAGGTGGTCGTCAGTGCGAAGCCGAAATGCTTGGCGAGGCTGGAGAGCACCTGCATGTAATAAGGGCTCGGCGGGTTGGACTTCGCCCAGGGCACCACTGCGCCCTGCTTGAGGCTGAGGTGCTCGTTGGGCACCACCAGCTGCGGGTCGAACAGCAGCTTCTCGCCCAGGCCGTCGCAGGCCGGGCACGCGCCCTGCGGCGCATTGAATGAGAACAGGCGAGGCTCGATCTCTTCGATGGTGAAGCCGCTGACCGGGCAAGCGAACTTCTCGGAGAAGACGATGCGGTTGGCGGGCAGGCCGGCGCCCTTAACCCCTCCGCCAGCCTTCGGCTGGTCCCCTTCCCCGTTCCGGGGATGTATTTCCAGCACCTCTCCGGAACGGGGAGGGAGACCGCCGGTGTAGCCGGTGGTGGAGGGGTTGAGCGCCGCCACCGTCGTATCCGCCAGGTCCACATAGGCGAGCCCCTCGGCCAGCTTGAGCGCCTGCTCGAAGCTGTCGGCCAGCCGCGTCTCGATGCCAGGTTTCACCGCGATGCGGTCCACCACCACCTCGATGTCGTGCTTGAACTTCTTGTCGAGGGTGGGCGCATCCTCGATCGCGTAGAACTCGCCGTTGATGCGCACGCGGGTGTAGCCCGCCTTCTGCCATTCGGCGAGCTCCTTGCGATACTCGCCCTTGCGGCCGCGCACGACCGGTGCGAGCAGGTACAGCCGAGTGCCCTCCGGCAGCGCCATCACGCGGTCGACCATGGTCGAGACGGTCTGCGCCTCGATCGGCAGGCCGGTGGCGGGCGAGTAAGGCACGCCGACGCGCGCCCACAGCAGGCGCATGTAGTCCCAGATCTCGGTCACCGTGGCGACGGTGGAGCGCGGATTGCGGCTGGTGGTCTTCTGCTCGATCGAGATCGCGGGCGAGAGGCCGTCGATGTGTTCGACATCGGGCTTCTGCATCATTTCGAGAAACTGGCGCGCGTAGGCCGAGAGGCTCTCGACGTAGCGACGCTGCCCTTCGGCATAGATCGTGTCGAACGCCAGGCTCGACTTGCCCGAGCCCGAAAGCCCGGTGATGACGATCAGCTTCTCGCGCGGGAGCGCGATGTCGAAGCCCTTGAGGTTGTGCTCGCGCGCGCCGCGCACGGTGATGTGGGTGAGACTCATGGAAGCTAGCGTGTTCCGGAAATGTTCGCTGCGGTCAAGCGGCCAAGGCGCGCATGCCCCCATGTGGCGACCGCCTCGCGCGCTGCAAGGGGTGGGTGCAAGAGGTCAAGGCAGTTAGGTCTCGGCGCGAGGATGGGCGAGCCAGTTGCGAGCACTGATCAGGGCCTGATTGCGTCCGTTTAATCCCCAAGTTGTGCAAAGTCGCGATGCCGTATAGCCTCACCCGAGGGGACAGGGGGCGAGCATGACTGCAGTCGAAGCGGAAGAAGCACAGGTAATCGCGGCCGATCCCGGCAATAGCGATCCGCCGGCGATCGAAAACACCTCTTCGGCGATCCGCGCGGATGCCGCACCGCCAATGGCGAAGACGAAGCGCATCATCGCGTTTTCGGACGGCACCGGCAATTCGAGCAGCAAGGTGTTCCGCACCAACGTCTTCCGGCTCTACACCGCGTTGCAGCTCGGCGATGTGACGATGCCCACGCCCCAGGTGGCTTACTACGACAACGGCGTTGGCACCTCGAGCGTGCGGATCATGGCGCTGATGGGGGGCGTCTTCGGATTCGGCCTGAAGCGCAATCTGTTCGAGCTGTACCGCTACGTGTGCCGCAATTACAACGACGGCGACGAGATCTTCGCTTTCGGCTTCAGCCGCGGTGCCTTCACGATCCGGCTGCTGGTAGCGCTGATCTGCGAAGAAGGCATCGTTCCGTACGAGGACGAACGTGAGTTGACCCGCAATTGCGGCGATGCCCTGCGCCGGTTCCTCAGCCGCAATGCACCCGACAGTTTTCCCTGGCTGTTCCGCGCCATCCGCTCGGTTCGCGATCGCACCATCGGGCTCTGGCGCAAGGCGTGGGACCAGCCTTTCAACGCGGATGCACAGTTCCGGCCGGACATCGAGTTCGTCGGCGTGTGGGACACAGTCGCTGCCTACGGCGGCCCGATCAGCGAGATCACCCGCGGCATCGACCAATACGTTTGGCCGCTAACGATGACCGACTATGCGCTCAACGCGAAGGTCAAGCGTGCTCGCCACGCACTGGCGCTCGACGACGAGCGCGACAGCTTCTGGCCGCTGCTGTGGGACGAGGTCGCCGAAGCACGGCGCATGCTGAGGATGTCGGACGCAGAGCGCGCTTGCGAGATGGACGATCCCCGGCTCAAGCAGGTGTGGTTCGCCGGCATGCACTCCGACGTCGGCGGGGGCTACCCGGACGACAGCCTCTCCTATGTTTCGCTGCGCTGGATGATCGCGGAAATAGGCCAGCGGCTGACCTTCATCCCCGAAGAGTGCAACCACGTCGCGCAGTTCGCCAACCCGCTCGGCCCCATGCATGATTCCCGCGCCGGGCTCGCCGCCTACTATCGCTACCAGCCGCGCAAGATCTCGGCGATGCTGCACAAGTCGGTGCCCGACGTGGTCGCGTTCGACGAGACCCGCGTGCTGCGCGACCCGATCATCGGCGAGAAGCAGTACCGGCCGCAGGGCCTCTTGCTGCGGTGCCTGATCCACCGATCGGTGATCGAACGCATCGCCGTGGGGAACGACAACTACGCGCCGATCGTGCTGCCGCAAGACTTCGATGTCGATGAGACCGAGCCCGCGCACAGCCCCGAGATCCAGATGGCGATCGCCAACCTGGAGGATCCGGCGATCGCCGAACCGCGGGCGCAGGCCCAGGAGAATGCCTGGGACCTCGTGTGGCTGCGCCGGGTCTGCTACTTCGTGATCGTCGCGCTGACGCTGCTGCTGGCGGCCGCGCCACTGCGGCAGAGCGGCATCCTCACCGACTGGAATCCGGGCTATGTGCTGTTCGACTGGATCAGCGGCCTGTTCGGCTGGCTGGGCCAATTCGTTCCCGGCTTCGCGCGCCCTTGGTACGACCAGCTGACCAAGAGCTGGTTCGACACGATGATCTGGGCAGCCGTGCTCGGGCTGCTGGCGATGGTGATGGCCGGCATCGAGTCCAACCTGCGCGACCGGCAGCGCGTGCAGTGGTGGGCCGCGATCGGCGCGCTACCGGTCGAGCCTTCCCTTCCCACCCGGCTGCGACGCTTCCGCACCGGCCCCGGCTACCAGCAACGGCTGCAATTCTGGAAATGGAAGGCGATGCCTTTCATCACCGGTGTCGGCACGCTGCTGCTCGGCCTTTACCTCCTGCTGCTGGCCGGCGCCCAAGGCTACCTCTACTTCAAGGAGACTCGCGGGGACTTCTGCAACAGCGGCCTCGCGACGCCCGCGGAGCTCAACTTGCTCGACGCCAGCAAGCCGTGCCTGCGGCTGCTCGACGCCCAGGGCAACGGCAATGCGCTCGTGCACAAGGGGCAGGACTACTACCTGGAGATCGACCGCTCCGTGGCTATCCCCGCCACTGGTGGCAACCCCGGCGCCGCGCGCGGAACCTGGACAGATGGGCGGGTCACTGGCGTGCCGACGACGGGGCTGGCGACCTTCGCTGCGCCGGGGTTCTCGCAGCCATTCATGGCTGCGGGTGCCGGGCTGCGGCGGGTGGCGACGGCCAAGTGGCTGGAGCCGGTGGTCGAACTGCGCCGGCCCAGGCGTTACGACCGCACATTCCACTATCGGGACGCACGCATGCTACGGCTGCGTTTCCTCGACGACAGCCCCTGTGCCGCCGCTTCGGCGCTGGTCATCGGCACGTTCACGGCCGACAGGGACGGCGAGGTGTACCTGTTCCTCAACGACGCGTGGGCGCCGGGCTCGTCCGAGTACTTCTACAAGGGTTCGAAATGGTCGCGAAACGTGGGCACCGCGCGGGTGCGATTGTTCGACGCCCAGTCGTTTGCCGAACGGGAGGACAAGTGTCGGGAATTGCGCCACAATTACGGGCGCGGAAGCGATCGCCAATAGGATGCGTGCTGAACCTGCAGCGGGTCTGCCGCAAGCCGCGTTCCCGCTGATACGGGGAACGCCAGCGGCGACGCGGGCGTTGACGGACCAAGGAGAAAGACCATGCTGAATGGAGCCGAAATTCCTTTCCGCCGCCGTCGTCGCAGCCATGTCACAGGATCGTTGATCTTCGATCGCCAGCGCGACGAGGCGTTGCGCGCCGCGGCCGAGGTCGGAGCGATGCGAGTGTGGTCGCAAGGCCGGTTCGTCCCGCGCGGGTGATGTCTGTCGACCGTCGCGCAATATCATTGCTCGTCAGCCGCTCGGTACGGCTGCTCCCGAATGGTTGATCGGCACCCTGCGCAGGCTTGCGCGAAGGCCTTGCAAACGCTCCGCATCGCGCCATGACTGGGCCATGACCATGGCGGCTGCACCCTGCGGCGCGTTCGCTCGCGCCCTGTCCTCCCCAGCAGCTGCCGGAGGAGAGGCCGCCAACGATGATCCGACCCATATCCCGCCTGCTTGCCACCATCGCGCCCGCGGCGCTTCTTGCCGGATGCGCCAGCGTGCCAGCTGACACCTCCGTCCAAGCCGCAGCTCCCAGCCCCGCGCCGGCCGCGCCGACCTACGCCGGTCCGTTCGCGCAGCCGAGCACGCTGCCCTTCCATGCCCCCGACTTCGCCAGCGTCAAGGATGGCGACTGGCAGCCCGCGCTCGAGGCCGGCATCGCCGCCAAGCGCGCCGAGATCGCCGCGATCAGCGCCAACCCTGCAGCGCCCACGTTCGAGAACACGATCGTCGCGCTCGAAACGTCGGGTCAGATGCTCGACCGCGTGCAGAACGTCTTCAGCCAGCTGACTTCGGCCAACACCAACGACACGCTCGATGCCGCCGATACGGCGACGAGCCCGCAGATCACCGCTTTGGACGATGACATGTACCTCGACGAGCGGCTGTTCGGCCGCGTCAAGGCGGTGCACGACAGTCCGGCCGGTCAGGCCCTGACCGGGGAGGACGCGATGCTGCTCGCGACCACTTATGCGGACTTCGTCCACTCGGGCGCTTCGCTCGGTGCCGAGCAGAAAGTCCAGCTCAAGGCCATCAATACGCGGATTTCGACGCTGGAGACGCAGTTCTCGCAAGTGCTGACCAACGGCACCGCGGCGCATGCGGTCACGTTCGACAGCGTCGCCGAACTCGCCGGGCTGCCGCAGGCGGACATCGACGCCGCCGCCAAGCGAGCCGCCGACAAGGGGCTGGCGGGCAAGTTCGTGCTGCCGCTGGTCAACACCACGCAACAGCCGGCCCTGGCTCAGCTGACCAACCGTGCGAGCCGCAAGAAGCTGTGGGAAGCGAGCGTCAACCGCGCGTCTTCCGGCGACCCGTACGACACCTCCGCCATCGTCAGCGAACTCGCGACGCTGCGCGCGCGCAAGGCCAAGCTGCTCGGTCAGGCGGATTTCGCGACGTTCCAGATGTACGATCGCATGGTTACCTCGCCGGCCAAGGCGCAGGAGTTCATGGAGGGCTTCGTCCCGGCCCTCGCCGCCACCCAGGCACGCGAGAGCAAGGTGCTGGCCGCTGCCGCCAGGGCCGACGGGCTGAACGCCCCGCTAGCCCCGTGGGACTGGGGCTACTACGCCGAGAAGGTCCGCCGCGCGAAGTACGCGATCGACGATGCCGCGATCAAACCCTACTTCGAGGTCTGGCGCACGCTGGAGGAAGGCGTGTTCTACGCCGCCAACAAGACCTACGGCCTCACCTTCAAACGCCGCACCGATCTGCCGGTCTATCACCCCTCGATGCGCGTCTACTCGGTCTACGACACCGATGGCAGCGAGATCGCGGTGTTCTACTACGATCCGTTCGCACGTCCCAACAAGCGCGGCGGTGCGTGGATGAACAACTTCGTCGAGCAGTCCAGCGTGCTCGGTGACAAGCCGGTGATCGTCAACACGCTCAACATCGCGCCGCCCGCCGAAGGCCAGACGCCGCTCGCCACGTGGGACAACGTGACGACGATGTTCCACGAGTTCGGCCATGCGCTGCACGGCATCTTCGCCGCGCAGAAGTATCCCTCGCTCTCAGGCACCAACACCGCGCGCGACTTCGTGGAGTTTCCCAGCCAGTTCAACGAGAACTTCGCCACCGTTCCCGAAGTGCTTAACCACTACGCCCGCCACCACGAAACCGGCGCGCCCTTCCCCGCCGCCATGCTCGACAAGATTCGCGCAGCCGACAAGTTCAACCAGAGCCTCTCCTTCGGGGAGACGCTGGAAGCGGCGATGCTCGACATGGACTGGCACACGCTCAGCCCCGAGCAGGCGGCCACCCCGCCGCTTGCATTCGAGGACAAGGCGCTGGGCGGCATGGGCCTGCGCACCGATCTCATCCCGCCGCGCTACAAGACGCCCTACTTCCGGCATATTTGGGAGGGCGGCTATGCGGCGGGCTACTATGCCTACATCTGGACCGAAGTGCTGGCGCACGACGGCTGGGACTGGGTGGAGAAGAACGGCGGCATGACCCGCGCCAATGGCGACCACATTCGCAAGAGCTTCCTGGGCCAGGGCCATACCAAGGACTACGCGGTGCTCTATCGCGACTTCACCGGCCACGATCCGCGCATCGAGCCGATGCTGGAAGCGCGGGGCTTGGCGGCAGCGAAGTAGCACCGGTCGGCGCGCGGGGCGCGCGCCTAGCCCCGCGCGCCTTCGATGTACTCGAGGAAGCCCCGCTCCTCGCGGCTCAGCCACTTGCCGGCGCGCGGCAGGACTTCGGGCAGCGGAGGCGCATCGGGTTCGCCGCGGGCGGCGGCAATCACCAACGGGTGAATGTAGGACTTGCGCGCGATCGCGGGAGTATTGCCCAGTCGCCCCGACACTTCCTCCAGCAGGGCCCTGAACGGCAGCTTGGCATCGGTGGCAAGCAGGCCGAAAGCGATCGTGCTGGCATGCCATGTGCGGAAATGTTTGGCGGTGAAGCCCGCGCCCATCGTCTCGGACAGGTACTCGTTCACCTCGTGGCTGTCGACCGGCACCGCCGTGCCATCCTCGTCGAGGTACTGGAACAGGTGCTGGCCCGGCAGGTCCTGCATCCGCCGCACGCAACTGACGAGCTTGCGATCGTCGCAGTCGATCTCGTGCAGCTTGCCCGACTTGCCTTTGAACCGGAGCCGCAAGTGCCCACGCTCGATCTTGGCGTGGCGATTGCGCAGCGTCGTCGCGCCGAAGCTCTTGTTCGCCTTTGCATAGGCCTCGTTGCCGACCCGGATCGCGCCGGTGTCGAGCAGCGCCACGACCGAAGCGATCGCCCGCTCTCGCGTCAGCCCGCGACTGGCGAGGTCCGCCTCCACTCGCTTGCGCACCTTGGGCAAAGCCAGCCCAAAGGCCGGGCACAGGTCGAACTTCATCGCCTCGCGGTCGGCACGCCAATCCGGATGGTAGCGGTATTGCTTGCGGCCGCGCGCATCGACTCCCGTCGCAAGCAAGTGCACGTTCGGATTGGCCGAGAACCAGCAGTTCTCGTAAGCCGGAGGCAGCGCGATGCGGTTGAGCCGGTCGATCTCATCGCGATCGGTGATCCGCTCGCCATCGGGGTCGAGATAAGCCCACTGCAGCCGGCCGCCGCGCTTGCGTGCGGGGCGGCGCGTGATGCCGGGTGTCGTTTCGTCGGCAAAGCGGAGCCGCACCATCGGATTTTACCCTTCGCCTCTCGATACTTGCGCGCTGTGAACGCGCGAGCAAGCGCGAAGTTGTCGCCGCTGCGGAAACAAGGCGGCACGCGATCCGTTGCTTGGCCAGGGCACAGCCGACCACCATGACAGTACAGGAGCCGCATATGGCCGACGCACGCATCTTCCGCGATCTGAAAGCCGATCACGATACGCATCGCAAGATGCTGCAGCAGCTGGGCGAGACCAAGGGCGCCAGCCCTGAGCGGCGTCAACAATTCGAAGCGCTGCGCAAGGAACTGCAGGCTCATGCCGCCGCGGAGGAAGAATCGCTCTACGCGACGATGCTCGCGCTTCCCGATCTGCGCGACGAGGCGCGCCACTCGGTATCTGAGCACAAGGAGATCGACGATTTCCTGGGCGAGTTGCTCGAAACCGACATGGGCTCGGCCGAGTGGGACGAGACCTTCGGCAAGCTGCGACACCGCTACCTCCACCACATCGACGAGGAAGAAGAGGAGATGTTCCCCTCCGCCGCCAAGAGCTTGTCGGATGCCGACGAGGCGCGGCTCGCCAAGGTGTTCGAGGCGCGCAAGCCGAAGGAACTGGCTATCGCCGAAGAGGACAAGCCGGGCGACGAGCGCGATTGACCGACCGCCGCGGCGGGGGAACGCGCCCCGCCCCGGCGCGTTGAATACTAGAGAGTTTCAGGAGATCAGTCGTGGACAAGGACATCAGAGAGACATTCTGGAAGGCGTTCCAGAGCAGCCCCTTCATCATGATGCGGCTCGAAGGCTCGAGCGAGCACGCCGAGCCGATGACTGCCCAGCTGGACAAGGAGGCGCACCACGCGGTTTGGTTTTTCCTGAAGGAGGGCAACCGGATCGCGAAGGGCGGCCGCGCCATGGGGCAGGTCATGACCAAGGGTCACGATGTCTTTGCCTGCATCGACGGGACGCTGGTGCCCGAGACCGATCGGGCCCGCCGCGAGAAGCAGTGGGACAACTCGGTCGAGGCTTGGTTTCCCAACGGTCTCGACGATCCTTCGGTGCTGATGCTGCGCTACGACATTCAGGATGGCGAAGTCTGGGCCTCCGAACATGGCCTTAAGGCAGGTTTCAAGATGCTGACCGGCACGAAGATCGAGCCGCACGAAGCTGGCGAACACGCGCTGGGTCCGGTCTGACCCCTCACGGACCGATGCCCCGGTGCGGAAGGGGCGCGGAGCTAACGCTTCGCGCCCCTTTTGCCGTGCGCGACAGGGATTGCCTCAGGGCTAAGATTTGTCCTTGAGGAAACCGCTCAGCCTGCAGCCGGCGTCTGCTTGTTGCCCTGGAAGTGGTTACGCAGCAGATAGCGCCAGACACCCACGCAGTTGATGAAGAACAGGGCGATGTTCTGCATGCCGATGCCTTCGGAGTCCTTGTCCAGGAAACCCCAGGCAACGAGCGCTATCGAACTGGTCACGAAAATCACGAAGCCAAGGCCCGTCCAACGACGGCCGAGGTCCAATGACACGATCAGCGCCGCCGCGGTGCCCGCGGCGGCGCCGTAGTACTGCAGGCATTGCAGGATGAACGCGTTCATCGTGCGACCCCTGACGTCCGGGCCATGTTGTGGGTGTATCGGCCCTGGGCTCTGTTCGGCCCCTCTCCAAATGAAATAGTCATGATATTGAAAAGTCAGGCCAAGCGCAGAGGTTCCAACTCCGCAGGTCGCTGTTCTTCGGGGCAGTCCGCCAGCACGTAGGCGATCGCCGCAAGGATAGCTTGGCGCGTGAACGGTTTCTGCACGATGCCGACCGCGGTCGGCGCCGGCGCGTCGATCTGGCCCGGGTTCGCCGTCACGTAGATCACGCGCGAGCCGAAGCGGCTGGCGACGTCGCGCGCAATCGCCGGGCCAGTCAGCCCGTCACGCAAGTTGAGGTCGACCAGCGCCACATCGGGCGCCTCGCCGACGACGCGTAGCGAGGCTTGATCGGGAACTGTGCCCACCACTGCGTAGCCGCCGTCGGCCAGGATGTCTTCAAGCTGGAGTGCTACGAGAAACTCATCCTCGACTATGAGGATTTTCCCGAAGCAAGGATTCACCGACACCAATGGATTGCCTTCCGCGTCCGTCCCGTCAGGCCGCGATCCGCACGCGGCCGCCGCTGACGTCCACGTTGGCGATCTTCCCGAGCTCGGCGAAGAAGGCATCGATAGCCTCGCCGCCAAGGACGAAATTGTGACGGAAGTCAGGGAGCTGGCCGGATTCGATGATCTTGCACAGCATCGCGCGGGCGCGGCAGATGCGGCTCTTGACGGTGCCGAGAGCGATGCCGCAAATCTCGGCGATTTCCTCGTAGGACAGGTTGCCCGCAGCGACAAGAACCAGGGCCTCGCGATAGGTCGCGGGAATGGCAGTCAGCGCGCGCAGAACGTCGGCAAGATCGATGGCGCTTTCCTGGCTGGCTTCGGCACAAAGGATGCGCTCGGCCGCGACTTCGTCGTAGTCGCCATGAAAACGGGCACGGCGCGCTTCGGAATAGAAGTGGTTGCGCAGGATCGTGAACGTCCAGGCCTTGAAGTTGGTACCGGCGGCATAACGTTCGCGCGCGGCCCAGGCACGAAGCATCGCTTCCTGCGCAAGGTCGTCGGCACGGTCACGGCAGCCGCACAGGCCACGGGCGAAGGCGCGCAAATGCGGGGCGACGTCGGAAAGAGCCCGCCTGAAGTCCCGGTCGCTGAGAGGGGCGGCGTTCTGCACCACCGCGGTGGACTGAGGCTGAACCTCTGAATCGGTTGCTGCGGACATTGCTCTACCCTCCGTGGAATGCCAGTCTGCAGGTCAACGCAAACAAGTCGTAAATAGTTCCCGGCGAGCCCCGAGGGGTGACCAACGGGTAAATACGGACAGCGAGAGCCAATCCGTCGCAAACCCCACGAAATCGTCTCGAAAGACGAAAAATTGTCGGGAAGCGGGAACAACCCCGCCCTGAAACCTTTGAGGCCTCCGTTCACGCTTGGTGTACGGAGGCCTCTGGGATCGGGTCACCACTGGATTGCGGGGGGTGGGGGAGCCAGTGGTGATACAGTTCAAACGTGGCGACCCGGAATTGGTTCCTCAAAATGCGATCCGTCGCAAAAAATTTTCCGGTTGCCCCGGAGCCAGAGCGGAGTCAGATCATTGACAGGTGCAGCAGGCGCAGGATCGCCAACCAATACGCAATCTCCAGCCGCTCTCCCACGCCGGGGAATGCGCTGCCAAGGCCCAAGGAACATCGATGTCCGTTTCTGATCAGATTGCCATCCAGTTGCCGTACCTGCGCCGCTACGCCCGCGCCCTCACCGGTTCACAGCACTCTGGCGACACGTATGTCCGCGCCACGTTGGAAGCCGCGCTGGCGGACCGCTCGCTGCGCGAAGAGATCGCCCGCAGCCGGACCGCGCTTTATGCCGCCTTCACCCGTATCTGGTCCACCGGCCACGTCGAGGAACCCGACATGGCAAGCGCCGGCGGCAGCCACGAGCAGGCCGCACAGGAGCGCCTCGCGACGATCGCGCCGACGCACCGCCAGGCTTTGCTGCTGACCACGGTCGAAGAGTTCTCGCGCGAGGAGACGGGGCGCATCCTCGGCCTCGACGTCGAAGAGGTCGATGCCCTCGTCAGCCAGGCGATCGCCGAGATCGAGGGCGAGAGCGCCACGCGCGTGCTCATCATCGAGGACGAGCCGCTGATCTCGATGCAGCTCGAAGGCCTCGTCACCGACCTGGGCCACACGGTCGTGGGCACTGCGGCGACGCACCAGCAGGCACTCGAGATCTTCAACCGCGATCCGGCCGGGCTGGTGCTTGCCGATATTCAACTCGCCGACGGCAGCTCCGGCATCGACGCGGTGGAAGACCTGCTCAAGTTCGGCAACGTGCCCGTGATCTTCATCACCGCCTACCCGGAACGCCTGCTCACCGGAGAACGGCCGGAGCCGACCTATCTGGTGACCAAGCCGTTCCAGGAAGCCACGGTGCGCGCCGCGATCAGCCAGGCGCTGTTCTTCGGCACAAGCAACCAGCTCGCCTGACCCGAACTAGACGCGAGTTTCGTAGGCTGCGAGGTTGATCCAGTGCCGCTGGATCCCCTGGCTAGCGCCGGAATTCGCGCCGTTCGATTGCGCCCAGCGCAGGTAGTGCGCGGCCGAAGCGGTCGCGCGGCAATTGCTCGTCGAAAGTACTCACGACCGGCGTGAAGCCCATGTGGCGCACGATGGCCTCATGCACTGGCGAGTTGAAGCGCACGCCGGCGTTGCGCTCGACCCGCCAGACGACTTCGCCTTGCGCCGTTTCGAAATCTGGCAACTCCACGCGCACCAGGTCACCCACCGCGACGTCGTCGTGCGGCACTTCCATCATGCAGCCCGCAGCAGAAAGATCGTAGAGGAAGACTACGTCGCGTCGCCCCTCGATGGTGCAGACGACGTCCTTCTTGATGGCATGGCGGCTCCACGAGCGTGCGTCCATGACTGTTCCTCATCCTTGCGGTATGGTGAGTGTACTAGTGCACAGATTAAATTATTGATAAGCACGTCTTGACGTGCACCTGCGACCGGTGAGTTCGCCTCCGCCACCGGAGAGTACGATGGTCGAGGACAAGCCGGATCGGCCGAGCGTGCCTCAGCGGCGCTCTGCGCGCAACGTGAATTCCTTGGCGGCGCGCACCGGGACCTTCAGCTTGCACTCGACGCCGCCCGGCTTGAACCGCAGGTCCACCTCGGACTTCAGCTCGTGCGCGACGATCTTTTCGATGAGGTCGCGTCCGAAGCCGCGCTTGGTCGGCTCGATGACGGGGGGACCGCCCTCCTCGCGCCAGGATATCTCGGCAAGCTCGGGCGAAAGCAGCGCCCAGTGCACATGGATGCGCCCGCTGGTGGTGCTGAGAGCCCCGTACTTGGCCGCATTCGTCGCCAGCTCGTGGATCGCCAGGCCCAGCGACATCGCATCGTTTGGCGCCAGCTTGATGTCCGGGCCCGACATGACGACGTGCGTCGCCTCGCCATCCATGTACGGTGCCAGCTCGGACCGCACGATGTCTCCCAGTGCGGCATAGCTCCAATCCGACTGGGACAGCAGGTCGTGCGTGGCGGAGAGCGCCCGGATCCGTGCGGTGAGGCTGTCGGTGAAGTCGTCGATGTCCTTCGATCGGCGGCGGGTCAGCGCCGCGATCGACAGGACGTTGGCCAGCGTGTTCTTCACCCGATGGTTGAGTTCGCGGGTGAGCGAATTGCGGATCGCCGCCTGGCTGGTCAGCCATTCGAGGACGCGGCGGTCCTCGGCGGCGCGCTTGGTGATGAAGCGGCCGATGCCCATCACCGCCAGCGACGCGAGCGCGCCGAAGAACAGCACGATGCGCGAAAGGAGGGAGAGCGATCCGGCCTTCTTGTCGCTGATCTGCACGACCCACGAGTGGCCGCCCACATCGATCTGGCGCTCCATCGCCGGGCCGCCAAGCCCATCCTCGCGTCGGTCCGCCAGCAGAGTATCGGGCGATACGTGATCGTCGTAGATGGCGACGTCGATGCGATCGTTGCGGTAGAGCTCGCCGGCGGAAGCGAGGAAGGTGTCTGCGCGGAACGGGCTGTAGACGAAGCCGGTCACACGGCGCTGTCCGCCACGGCCGACGACCACGGGCATGTAGATCAGGAAGCCGGCGCTGTCCGCCGTGGCGCGGTCCTGCACGAGATGGACCTTGCCCGACGCCACCGGCTTGCCCTGGCGCATCGCCTTCTCCATCGCCTCGCGCCGGACGCTTTCGGAGAACATGTCGTAAGCGACGGCCGCGCTGGTGTCGGCGCTATTCGGCTCGACGTAGGTTACGGGGGCGACCAGCGTCTGCCCTGCCGCAGGTCGCGGGAAGACGGTGAAATTACTGGCGCCGGCGGTCTGTCGCGCCAGCTCGAATTCGGGCAGCTGATCGACCGGGACCAGCGGCGCCCAGGCGATGCCGAGCGAGCCATAGAGAGTGCCGTCGCCCTGCAGGTCTCGCGCGAACTCCCCGAACTGCTCGGAGGTGACCGAGCCTTGCGTGGCGAACAGCGCGCTGCCGGCGCGCAGCAGCGCGATGTTCTCGGTCACGCGTCGCTGGAGCGCGGCGGAAATCTCCGTCAGGTTACGATCGAGCTCGACGCGGCGGGTCTGCTGGTCCGCACGCTCGATCGCCATGACCGACACCAGTGTCGTCACGCTTGCGATCAGGAACAGCAGGATAGGCCACCCGCGCGGAAAGCGGTGAAACCATGCCTGCTTCTGCACCCTGTCGAGCAGAGCCTGGTCGATCACCCCGCAATTCCCCGTCGAATGGATACCGCGAACCAGCGGCCGGCCTTGGCCTGGGAAATTACCCTATGCCAACACTTTGCATCGAGGGGAACCATGGACCACCTCAAATGTTCCACCAGCAAACGAGGTCCAAACCGGTAACCGGCCGCCGTTCGGCGGCCTCCTGCAAGGGCAGCGAGCACGCCGAATTCTGCCGCGTGCCAGACTTGACCGGCTTCCGGTCTCGCCGCAAGTGTGCAGGGAAAGGGAGTTTGTGTTGAGTCAGTCCAAAGGACCTGGCGATCCGGGCAGAAGGCCCGGCATGCCGCCTGATCTTCGCCCTGCGAACGGGACTGGAGAGCCCGGCTGGGCCGGGGGCCTTCGGAAGCTATACAACTCTGTGGTCGATGAGCCGCTGCCGGACAGCTTCAAGGATCTCCTGAAGAAGCTGGATGACAGCGACGATGCCTGACCGGATACAGGGATCCCCCGAAGACGAGTCCTTTCGCAAGGAACTCCTCACCGTGCTGCCCCATTTGCGGGCATTCGCGCGCGGCCTGTCCGGCCGTTCCGATTTCGCCGACGATCTCGTGCAGGAAGCCGCGATCAAGGCTTGGACCGCTCGGGAACGCTACCAGGCCGGCACCAACATGCGCGCCTGGACCTTCGCGATTCTGCGCAACCACTATTTGTCCGAACTGCGCCGATCGCGCCGGCAGACCGACCTGGACGAAGGCGCGGTCGAACGGATGCTGGTGATGGACGCAGATCAGGAAGGGCCGCTGCACCTGGGCGACATGGAGGCCGCGCTGCAGAAGCTGGCGCCAGAGCGGCGCGAGGCCGTGCTGCTCGTGGGCGCGTCAGGCTTCAGCTATGAGGAAGCGGCGGAGATCGCGTGCTGCCCGATCGGTACCATGAAGAGCCGGGTGGCCCGTGCCCGCGCCGATCTGGCGCGGATGCTCGACGGTGAGGCAGTAGCGGTGGAGGTCAAGAAGCGGCGGGCCGGCTGAGCACCTCTGCCTTGTCCGCAAGCTGAGGCAGCAGGACCAGGCACAGGACAGCGATCACGTGAAAGGCCAGAGCAGCGCCGGCTACAGGCACGCTGCCGTGCTCGATCCAGGGCGAAACGAGGCCGGTGCCGAGTGCGGCGATTCCCAGCACGCCCAGGATCACCAGCGCACTGCCGCGCGCGTCATCGCCATGGCTCGCCACGATGGCGCGGAAGAAGCCCGGCGGTCCGCGCAGGCCGAACCCGATGTTTACCGGTACAAACAGCGCGGTGATAGCCACCGCCGAAGTCCCGCCCGCCAGCGCATAGGCGAATTGCCCCGCCGCTCCCGCACAGGCCACCGCGGTGCCGGCAACGATCACGCGCTCGGGCCCGAAACGGGCAAGCGCGATCCCCGACGTGTTCGCGGCCAGGACGAAGGTGACGATGCCGCATACCTGCATCTGGATGAAATCACCCAGCGTACCGCCCAGCACGCGCACGAACACAGTCGGCATCCCGAAGACGAATACCATCAGGCCACCGAGCACGGCCGCCTGGCTCACAGCATAGCGCAGAAACACGAGGTCGCCGACCAATCGCTTAAAGCTCCCCTGCCTGCGCCGGCCGACTTGCGGGATTGGTCCGAAAATCGCCAGCAGCCCCGCGATCGCAAGGGCCATCACCGCCATCGTTTCGAACGAGAGGCGCCATCCGCCGAGCGTCAGCAGCCCGGCACCGACGATCGGCGCCAGTGCGGGCGCGAGAGATTCGATGCTGCCGAGCACGCCGATCGCGCGCACCGCACCGCGCTCGTCGAACAGCGCCTTGACCACGCCGGGCGCGAACACCGCGGGACCGGCGGCGAGCAAACCTTGCACCCCGCGCAGCGCGATCAGTGCTTCGATCGAGGGAGCCCGCGCGCACGCCAGCGAGAGCAGCGCGGTTCCGAGCAAGGAGCCGAGGAACAGGCGATAGGTGGAGACGCGATCGCCCAGCATCCCGTAACCGAGCAATCCAAGACACGAGCCCGCGACGTAAGCCGCCACCACCAGTTGTGCCCGCGCCGCATCCCCGCCAAGCGCCTCGGGCAGGTGCGGCACCGCCGGCAGCACCAGATCGGTGCCCATCAGGCCGACGATCGTGCTTCCCACGACCAGCGCCAGCGTCACATTCCGGCGTTGCATTCGTGTTCCCCCTGCGGCGGCGCGCTAGCGCAGCGGCGCGGCTTCGGTCAAGCGTGCCCCGCGATGGGCCCTGCAAGAAAAAGCCCCGCGTCCTTGCGGAAGCGGGGCTCGCATCGTTCTTCGGGCGAATGGATCAGCCCGGATAGACCCACGGCGTGCCACGGTCGAAGTTGTCCGAGGCGAAGGTCCAGTTGATGATGTTCTCCAGCACCGCCTTCACATAGGCGGGGCGCTTGTTCTGCTGGTCGATATAATAAGCATGCTCCCACACGTCGACGGTGAGCAGCGGGTTGGCGCCAGTGGTCAGCGCGGTCGCGGCGTCATGGGTCGAGATGACCTTCAGCTTGCCGCCCTCTTCGACCAGCCAGGCCCAGCCGTTGGAGAAATGGTTGACCGCCTCGTTGGTCAGCGCCTCGAGCAGCGCATCGAGCGAGCCGAAATCATTGTTGATGGCAGTGGCGAGGCTCTCGCTCGGCGAGGTCTTCTCAGGGCTGAGCGAGTACCAGTAGAACCCGTGGTTCCAGGTCTGCGCAGAGTTGTTGAACAGCGGACCCGAGGCGCCAGCGATGATCTGCTCGACCGGCTTGCCCTCGTTCTCGGTGCCGGCGATCGCCGCGTTGAGCTTGTCGACGTAGGTCTTGTGGTGCGCGCCGTGGTGGATCTCGAGGGTCTTGCTGGAGATGTGGGGCTCCAGCGCGTCGTGCGCGTAGGGCAGCGGCATCAGGGCAATGGTCATGGCAGGTTCCTGTTTTCCAGTGTTCGACGTTGCGGCGCCGGGGTAGCCCGGCGCTTGCCGCCGCTGCGTCCCCGTGTGAAGCCCGGCGCCTATGTCTGGCCTCGGGGCCGACAATTCAAGCGTGCAGTCGGGCGCGATCGCGTTTTCGGCACCAGATGGCGCGAGAAAAGCGAAGACGGCCGTCACCCCTGCCGGCCACCGGCCGTACATACGAAAAAGGATGGCGAACATGTCGCCATCCTCTCTCGACAGTCTGCGCGGGGCCCGGGCAAGGGGGTGCCGGGTGCGCAGGCGCTAAGCCGGTGCCCGCTTAGGGATGTCCGGCCTTGTCGTCGGCCTTTTCTTCCAAGGCATCGGCCTTAGCTTCGCCAGCGTTCTCGACCGCGTCGGCCTTCTTGTCCAGCGCATCCGCAGCCGCGCCGCTCGTCGCATCGGCCTGATCCTCCAGCGCGTCAGCAGCGGTGTCGGACCGCTGCTCGACAGCGTCAGCCGCCTTCTCGGTGGCGTCGTCTGCCGGGTTGTTGCAAGCAGCAAGCCCCAGCGAAGCCGAGGCGACGGCGATCATCGCCAGACGCGGCATGGTGATGGCTTTCATGACGTCAAGTCCTTTCCCTGTTGAGAAAAATGCGCGTTTTTTGAGGAGGACGCGCAAACCTCCGTACAACCGTTAGGTCAGTGCAAGCCGGAGCTTAACGCACCGAACCCCGACGGAACAGGTTGACGATCGCGAGCAGCACTACCGCGCCAAGGAACGAGGCGAAGAGCGACAGGATGTCGAAGTTGCCGCTGGTGATCGGCGCACCGCCGATGAGCGGGGTGATGACGAAACCGGCGATCAGCGCGCCGACGATGCCGACGACGATGTTGAGGAAAATACCCTGCTGCGCGTCAGTGCGCATCAGGATCGAGGCGAGCCAGCCGATGATGCCACCGACCAGAAGAATAAGCAGAAGAGTCATAGTACCTTCTCCGAAACGTGCATGTTGCCGGGATAAACTGTCGGATTCTTTCATGGTTCCGCGTTCGATCAGCAATTCGTCGCAATCCGACTAAAATGAGCAATAAAACCCGCCTCCCAGGCGCCCGGCACACCCATCCGGCAGTTGAACGCCATGAGGTTTTTTCCACTGGAAGCACCGGGAGCCGACCCGTTTCGCGCCGAACTCGGCCGATGCCTTCAGACGGCACAGATGCCAGAGCAGGCACCAATGCAGTTCAAGGAGACCGGCAGCAGCGGTGATAGAAAGAGAGAAATTCGATAATCGCTGCACACGATGGGATTTCGAACCACGCTTTATCTCAGTGAGATCGGGCATCCCCGACTTTCCGCAGCGATCAACTGCACGCCTCCCGGCCTAGAAGCGAGGTGCTGGAGAAGGCCTCGCCTGGTTGCGCCGACGGCTGACGGGCTGACCGGCAACCGGCGACGGGCCTGCGCCGTTCTCTTCGCGAGAACCGCAAGATGTCGCCTACCATCCGGCCCCGTGCGCTTTCGACGCTCGCTTCGCTGCTGATCGTGGCGGGCGGAATCGTGGCGCTGATTGTCGGTCTGGCCGTTCACACCGGCGCGCCCGACCGCCAGTCGCCACTGGCAACGGTCGTGCCCTTCTCCCGCCCGACGCAGGACCCGCGCCCGAAGGAGACCCCCGCCAAGGCCCGGTCCACCGCTGCCAAGGGCCGCCCGTCGCCGGCGAATCCTCACAACAAGGCGACGCAGGTGGTAGCGCCGCCCGCCCCGCTGCCGCCGCTGATCGTGCCGCCGCCGATCGTCACCGCACCCCGCGCCGGCCTGGGCTCGGCAGCTTCCAACGGCGCCTCCGACCAGCGCGGTCCTGGCCAGGGCGCAGGCGGCATCGGCGACGGGCTAGGCGGCGGCGGCAACGGTGATGGCAACGGCGATGGCAACGGTGAGGACGATGCCGTCACCCGGCCCAGGCAAATTCGCGGGCGGCTTCACTTCTCCGACCTGCCGCCCGACTTGCGCGAGACCAAGGCCGGAGGCGAACTGGAACTGCAGTACCGGATCGGCGTCGACGGGCGCGTCAGCGATTGCCGCGTCCGGCAGTCGAGCGGCCGGCCCGAGCTGGATGCCACCACCTGCCGCCTCATCACCCAGCGCTTCCGCTTCAAACCCTCGAAGAACCGCCGCGGAGAACCGGTGCCCTCGATCATGATCGAGCGCCACGGCTGGTACTTCCCCCCGGACGCCGACGCGAAAGCGCCCTGACGTGCCAGAATCGCCAGGGACAAACGTGCGGGGACAGACCGGTCCCCCGGCTTGACGGCGATGTAGCCTTGGGCGCATTGCTGGTGCGACGCTTGCACGAGTTTCCGATCGGCCCATGCTCTCGCAGAAAACCCGCTACGCCATCCGGGCCATGCAGCACCTGGCAGACCGGTACGGCCAAGGCCCGATCCCGCTGACCGAGATCGCCGCCAGGCAGAACATCCCGGCCAAGTTCCTGACGGTGATCCTTTCGGAACTCTCGCGCTTCGGCGTGGTCGATTCCCAGCGCGGCAAGGATGGCGGCTACTGGCTGGCGATCTCGCCGATCGACATCACTTACGGCGATCTCATTCGGGTCATGCGCGGCTCGCTGGCATTGGTCCCCTGCGCCAGCCGCTTCGCGCACGAGACCTGCAAGAACTGCCTTGAGGAAAAGGACTGCCGCACGCGCGCGCTGATGCTGCAAGTGCGCGACGCCACGGCCACACTGCTCGACGGCATTCGGCTTTCCGACTCGATCGAGCTGGCGCCGGTCTCCCACGATGCCGGCAACGCCGCCGAGGAGCTCGAGGCGGGCGAGCTTGAGGAAATCGGGCTGGACGACAGCGTGGGCGAGGGTCTCTCGCTCGGCTGAACGGCACAGCCTTAGTCCCGCCATCGGTTCATCGCATGCCCGGCCGCTTCTGGCGCTGAAAGCTTTCCTTCGCGCCGCACCCCATTGTCAACTTTATCAGTTGAGAATACAGGAGTCGCGTTGCCGCGGGTCGAGGTCCGCGCGACTCTACGGAGGAAACGCATGCGAATTGCCAAGCCCACGGACGGCCCCTCGAACGACCATCCGCTGCTCAACGAGGGCGTCCAGCACGTGATCGAGGCGCTGCAGAGCCTGCGCTTCGGGGTCATCCAGCTGACCGTCCACGACGGCAAGCTGATGCAGGTCGACGTCACCGAGCGTCGCCGGTTCGGGAACTGACGCCGACCGCCGCTCAGATCCCCAGTCTTCGTGCCAACACATGGGCGCAGACCGGTCCGCCGGATGCGCGCCTCACCCTCCCGCCGCCGCCTTCGACGATGGTCTGAGCCGGCGGCGTCGTCATGTCCGCGCGGCGCTGCAGGCAACCGATTGCGCGGGGAAGCGATCTTGGACAGGTGTACGGCGCAAGCGCGCGCAACCGTCCCGTGACCGGACGATCGCAAGGTTGTAAGGAGCGCTCCCCAGGAGAGACGAGAGGACCGCCATGCCTGCCGAGATGCCCGCAACCGACGAGACGCACGACCCGGCACGGCGCTCCTGGGTGCCCGCCGCCGACGGCCATCCGGAGTTCCCGATCCAGAACCTGCCGCTGGGTGTCTTCACACCCGAGGACGGCAGTGCCGGAAGCGCCAGCGCGCGCGGCGGCATCGCTATCGGCGACAGCATCCTCGACCTTCCCGCCCTCGCCCGCGCGGGGCTGCTGGAGGGCGACGCGCTGCTCGCCGCCCACGCGGCGGACGCGCCCGCGCTGAACCCGCTGCTGGCGCTCGGCGCTGGGCCGCGGCGCGCGCTACGCCGCGCGGTGAGCGCACTGCTGAGCCAGGGGTCGCCGCTGCAAGCACAGGTCGAGCCGCTTCTGGTCCCGATGGCGCAGGCGCGGACGCTGCTCCCGGCGCACGTGGGCGACTACACCGATTTCTACGCCGGCATCCATCACGCCACCACGATCGGCGCCCTCTTCCGGCCCGACAACCCGCTGCTGCCCAACTACAAGCACGTGCCGATCGGCTACCACGGTCGCGCTTCGACCGTGCGGCCCAGCGGCGCGCCGGTGGTGCGACCGCTCGGCCAGACCAAGGCGCCCGATGCCGACGCGCCCAGCTTCGGCCCGATCCGGCGCCTGGACCACGAGCTGGAGCTCGGCATCTGGATCGCGAGCGGCAACGCGCTGGCCGAGCCGATCCCGATCGCCGATGCGCTCGACCATGTCGCCGGCCTGACCCTGCTCAACGACTGGTCCGCACGCGACGTGCAGGCTTGGGAATACCAGCCGCTCGGCCCGTTCCTGGCGAAGAACTTCCTGACGACCGTCTCGCCCTGGCTAGTGACGCTGGAAGCGCTGGCGCCGTTCCGCATCGCCCAGCCGGCCCGCCCCGAAGGCGATCCCCGCCCCCTGCCCTACTTGTGGGACGATGCCGACCAGGCGAGCGGCGCCCTCTCGCTGGACCTGGAAGTCCACCTCACCAGCGCCGCCATGCGCGACCGGGGCATCGCGCCGCAGCGGCTCAGCCGCGGGCCTGCCGCCAACATGTACTGGACGATCGCGCAAATGGTCGCCCATCACGCCTCCAACGGGTGCGCGATGCAGACTGGCGACCTGCTCGGCTCCGGCACCATCTCCGGCCCCGACGACGGCACCCGCGGCAGCCTGATGGAGATCACCCGCAACGGCAAGGAACCCATCACGCTACCGACCGGCGAGACGCGCACCTTCCTGGAGGACGGCGACGAGCTGCAGCTTTCCGGTCACTTCCGGGCAGACGGCTTCGTGCCGATAGGCTTCGGCGAGTGCCGGGGCATCGTGCAGCCGGCGCGGGCCTAGAGCAACGCAGCGTCTGGCTCCAGGCGGCAACGCCCGGCCCGACGCGCGTTACTCTCGTCCGCGTTCAGGCGTTCGCTCGCCTTCGGCAGCGAAGCGGCGGGCCAGCACGGCACAGATCATCAGCTGGATCTGGTGGAAGAACATCAACGGCAGGATGATCGCGCCCACTTGCGCCGCCGGGAACAGCACGCCGGCCAGCGGCACGCCGGTCGCCAGGCTCTTCTTGGAGCCGCAGAACAGCAGCACGATCCGGTCCTCGCGCGCGAAGCCCAGCCAACGGCCCAGAAGCGCGGCCGCCGCCATCACCAGCGCGAGCACGGCCAGCGAGATGGCCGCGATCAATGCCAGCTCGCCCAGGCTGACCCTCTGCCACAGCCCCTCGAGCACGGCCGCGCCGAACGCAGTGTAGACCACCAGCAGGATCGATCCACGATCGACGTATCCCAGCACCTTCTTGTTGCGGGTGACGAACCCGCCGATCCAGGGCCGCAGGAAGTGTCCGGCGAGGAACGGCAGCAGCAGCTGCGTAGCGATGGCGATCACCGGATCGGTCGAGAAGCCCTGGCTCTTGCCGGTGATAAGCAGCGCCGTCAGCAGGGGCGTCAGGAAGATGCCGGCGAGATTCGAGAACGAGGCGCTGCACACCGCGGCGGCCACGTTGCCTCCGGCGATCGCAGTGAAGGCGATCGAGCTTTGCACGGTCGAGGGCAGCAGCGTCAGGAACAGCACGCCGGTCGCCAGCGAGGGATCGAGGCCAGGAATCGCGCGCACCGCCAGCCCGATCAGCGGGAACAACACGAAGGTGACCAGCGCGACCGTCAGGTGCAGCTTCCACGCCCGCGCCCCGTCGACGATCGCCTGGCGCGAAAGCTTTGCGCCATGCAGGAAGAACAGCAGCGCGATGCCGGCATCGGCGATGCCGCCGGCTATCCCGGCCCAGATCCCGCGTGCCGGCAGGATAGAGGCCAGCGCGACAGTGCCGAGCAGGAGCAGCAGATAAGGATCGATGTTCAGCCGATTGAGGAGCCGCATCATCGCCCGAATGTCCCCCGCTCGCGCCGGCTCACAGCCACTTGTGTTCCCGATACCACTGCGCCGTCATCTTCAGCCCCTCGCGCGTTTCCACCCGCGGCTGCCACAGGTTTTCCGGCACCGCGGCGTCGGCGGAAGCGACCCAGTCCGGGTGGCTCAGGTACGAAGCGCGGTCCAGCGTCATTTTTGCAGCGGACCCGCGCAAAAAACCGTCCACCCGCGCGGCGCGCTCCAGCATCGCGCGGGAAAGGCCCAGCACCCGCGGTCGGCGGCCCACGGCCCAGCCGATCGCCAGCGCCATCTCGTGATGGTCCCAGCCTTGCGGCTTGCCGTCGTCCGGCTCGAACACACGGCCGGTCATGCCCTCGCCGCCAGGCACCAGCGCCACCAGCAGTCGGGCGAGGTCGTCGACATGGATCATCGAGGCGCGTCCTTCGCGCGGGACCGGCACGAAACCCCAGCGCGCGGCGCGGAACAGCTCGAAGATTTCCTTGTCGCGCGGGCCGTAGATCCCCGGCGGCCGCACGATCGTCCAGTCGAGCGAGCTGGCCCGGACCAGCTTCTCGGCCTTCGCCTTCGACGCGCCATAGGCGGACAGCTCGGGTTCGCGCGCGGACAGCGAGGACACGTGGACGAAACGCCGGATGCCCTTTGCCATGAGCGTCTCGATCAGGTTGAGCGTGCCCGTTACGTTGCCAGCCTCGAAGCCGGCGGCATCGGGCGCGTTCACCACCCCGGCGACGTGGACGACCGCCTCGGCGCCGCGGGTGAGTTCGGACAGCGCCGCGGTGTCGGCCAGGTCGCCCGGCACCCAGCGCACGCCGTCGCGATCGGGCTGCGGCCGGCGGGTCAGCGCCCGGACCAGGTAGCCCTCGGCCAATGCGGCATCGAGGGTGGCCTGGCCCACGAAGCCGGTGGCGCCGGTCAGCGCGATCAAGGGCCGATCGGTCACGATCATGCCGGCGTCTGGTCGGCGACGGGCGCCCCCTTGAGGACCAGCTGATCGCGGTGGACGACGGCCGAGCGCGGCGCGTAGCCGAGGACTGCGGCCTGCTCGCTCGTATGCAGGCCGCACAAGGCCGCGCATTCGGCGGCGTCGTACTCGGACAGTCCGTGGGCGAGAACATGCCCGTCCGGCCCGGCGATGCCCACCGGATCGCCTCGCTCGAACACGCCTTCGACGCCGCTGATGCCCTTGGCGAGCAGGCTCGATCCCCGACCGAGCGCAGCGGCGGCGCCGGCATCCACCAGAAGCATGCCCTTGAGCCGCAACCGCCCCCCCAGCCACGCCTTGCGCGCGCCGGCGCGTCCGCGTGGCAGGAACAGGGTGCCGATGCCCTCCCCGCCCTGGCCGCCGGCGATGCGGGCCAGCGGCCGGTCATGCTGCCCGTTGCCGATCACCAGCGCGATCCCGGCCAGTTCGGCGATCTCGGCGGCCTGCAGCTTGGAGACCATGCCGCCCGAACCCATCCCGGAGTTCGATGCCACGCTCGCCATCGCGTGGACCTGCCGTGTCACGCCACGTACCACCGGCACCAGCGCAGCGTCAGGCTCACGAGGGTGACGATCGTAGAGCCCGTCGATGTCGGACAGCAGGACCACCGCGCTGGCCTGCGCCGCCTGCGCCACGCGCGCGGCCAGCCGGTCGTTGTCGCCGAAGCGGATCTCCTGAGTGGCGACGGAATCGTTCTCGTTGATGACGGGAACCGCGCCGGCGTCGAGCAGGCGTCCGAGCGTCGCGGTAACGTTGAGGTAGCGGCGGCGATCCTCGAGATCCTCCAGCGTGAGCAGCATCTGCGCGGCGGTCAGGCCATGGTCGCCGAGCAGCTCGGCCCAGAGACCCGAAAGCGCGATCTGGCCAACCGCCGCGGCCGCCTGCGCATCGGCCAGCGAGCCGCGACCGCCCTTGTCGAGCCCCAGCCGCGCCGCGCCCAACGCGATCGCGCCCGACGACACGACGATGACCTGTTGACCGCGCGCACGGGCACTTGCAATTTCTGCAACTAGGCCAGCCAGCCACTCGCGACGCACCCCGGCCGCGCCGACCAGCAGCGCCGACCCGACCTTCAGCACGAGGCGCGGCGCATGTGTTTTATCAACTAGCTCTGAAAGACGGGCGATCGGCATGGAGCGCAGCCTCTAGGAGAATTGCGTGCCCCTGAAAAGCGCCGAGCGGCGCGCACCGCCCCACACCGGCCACGGCTGGCGGGCCGGCCCAAGCTCGCCGGCGCGCGACGAGCCGCAGCTGACCGTCAGAGCGGCGACCAGGGTGTTTCGTCAGCCTCTTCCCGCTCGCCCACCGGGCGCTCGGTCACGGTCGCGGCGGGCAGATAGTCGATCACCGCGTCGAGCAAGCGCGACATGCCCTTGCCGGTCGCGCCGGAGATCGGGAACACCTCGTCTGCACCAGCCTTCAGCAGTTCCCGGGCGTAGTCGGACGCCAGGGCATCGTCGACAAGGTCCACCTTGTTGAGCGCAATCAGCCGCGGCTTGTCCTCGAGGTCGCCGCCGTAGGCTTGCAGCTCCTCCTCGACGACGTGCATCGCCTCAACCGGATCGGTGCTGGAGATGTCGATCAGGTGCACTAACACGCGGCAGCGCTCTATATGGCCGAGGAACCGGTCGCCGATCCCCGCGCCGTCTGCCGCACCGGCGATCAGGCCCGGGATGTCCGCCAGCACGAATTCGCGATTCTTGTGCAGCACCACGCCCAGCTGCGGGCGCAGCGTAGTGAAGGCATAATCGCCGACCTTGGCCTTGGCGTTCGACAGCTTGTTGATGAAAGTGGATTTGCCCGCATTCGGCATACCGACGAGCCCGACATCAGCGAGCAGCTTCAGCCTCAGCCACACCCATAGCTCCTGCGCAGGCATTCCCGGCTGGTGCTGGCGCGGCGCGCGATTGGTGCTAGTCTTGTAACTAGCATTGCCGCGGCCACCCATGCCGCCCTCGAGCAGGACCACCCGCTGACCAGCTTCCGTCAAGTCGGCGATGACGGTCTCGCGATCCTCGTCGTCGATCACCTGGGTACCGACCGGAACCTTGATGACCAGGTCCTTGCCCGCCGCGCCGTTGCGGTTCTTGCCCATGCCGTGTCCGCCGCGCGGAGCTTTGAAGTGTTGGGTGTAGCGAAAGTCGATAAGGGTGTTGAGCCCGGCAACCGCCTCGAACACGATGTCCCCGCCCTTGCCGCCGTTGCCGCCGTCGGGGCCACCGTACTCTACGTACTTCTCGCGTCGGAACGACACAGCGCCGGGCCCGCCCCCGCCTGCGCGGATGTAGATCTTGGCCTGATCGAGGAAATGCATGGGCTCTGTCCGGCAGCTTCTAATGGGGCGCGGCGTGCGTGTGCCGTGCTGATAAACAAAAAACCCGGCCGCGTCGCGCCCGGGGGAGAACCGGCGTCGCCGGATCAGGTCGAATTGTCGGTACTGGTGGAGCCGAGGGGGATCGAACCCCTGACCTCGTCATTGCGAACGACGCGCTCTCCCAGCTGAGCTACGGCCCCGTTCCAGTATCAGCCCGTCGCGACCAAGCCACTTCGGGAGCGCCCCCTTAGCGAGAAGAACTGCCGTATGAAAGGGCAAAAACGCCTACGCCGCCGGATTCTTCCCGATGGGCAGCCGACTGCGTCACCATCCTACTGGCTGCCCGACTGGGGTGGCAGCGCCACCGTCTGCGGCCGCGCGGAGGCCTGCTCGATCGTCGGTCGAACGACGATCTGGCCGCCGCCATAGCGCGCCTGCCATGCGGCCAGATCGGCGCGGTATTGCTCGTAGACGTTGAAGAAATCCTTGAACGGCGCTTCCAGCTTGGCCAGACCGCCGAACGACCAGCTTTCGAACTGTGAGGGATCAACTGTCGCAAGCTCAACGCTTACGTCCATGGCTGCCTTGCAAAAACCGGAATCCACAGGCGGTAGCGAAAAGAAGTTGTAGACCTGCGTTTGATAGGTTTCACGCGCCACGGTGGCGGCGCGGCCGGTGTGCTGGGTACGGAAGCTGGCATCGATCTCCTTGTTCGCCTTGTCGAGCGACTTGGCGTAAACCTTCAGAAAGCGCTTATAACCGTCCAGGATGGGCGCATACTGCGCCTCGACGCAGTTGAGCGCGGCCACGTTGTAGGCCGACCGGAAGTTCCATACCGCTTGTGACGTCGAAATGCCGTAGTTGACAGTGTGGCGAACGCCCGCGGCATCTACCGGCGGAATCGTCATGTCGAGCGGTGCCCCCATCGGCGGTGCAGGCATTGGGGGGATCACCACGACCGGAGGCGGTGGCGGCGGTGGTGGCGGTGGCTTGGCGCAGCCCGCAAGAACGGCAAGCGTGGTGGCCGTCGCCGCTCCGGCCAGCAGCGACAGGCGCCGCCGCTGCGTCGTGATGTGGTCTGTCACCCGTCAAAACTCCCTTCAAGCCCCGAATCCTAGCGCCGGGTCGCGGCAAAGGAAATGCCCGGTGCGACGAAACGCACCGGGCACTAGGATAAGCTCGATCTGCACTGTGGATTAACCGCCAAGGGACCGGAAAAGCTCCTTATTTTCCCTTAGCGACGAGACCAGCCCTCGGTCAGTCGCGCTGGCCCAGGAAGCTCAGCAGGAACTGGAACATATTGATGAAGTCCAGGTAGAGACTGAGTGCGCCAAGCACCACGGCCTTGCCCACGAACTCAGTCCCGCGCAGCTGATAATACTGATTCTTCAAAGTCTGCGTGTCGTAGGCGGTCAGACCGGCGAAGATCAGCACGCCGAGGATCGAGATACCGAGTTGCAACGCGCTCGACTGCACGAACAGGTTGATGAGCATGGCGACGAGAATGCCGACCAGGCCCATGATAAGGAACGTGCCGAAGCCGGAGAGGTCCTTTTTGGTGGTATAGCCGAACAGGCTAAGGCCAGCGAAGGCTGCCGCAGTGGCGAAGAACGTCGTCGCAATCGAAGTGGCCGTGTAGACCAGGAAAATCGTCGATAAAGACAGGCCCATTACCACTGCGAAGCTCCAGTAAAGGAGCTGCAAGGTGGAGGTCTGCATTCGGTTCACGCCAAAGCTGATCGCCATAACGAAGCCCAGGGGCGCGAGCATCACCAGCCACTTGAGCGGCGAGTACAGCATCTGCTCGGCCATGCCCGAACGGGCGAACAGAAGCGCGACGATGCCCGACAGCAGAACGCCCGACGCCATGTAGTTGTAGATAGAAAGCATGTGCCGGCGCAGGCCGGCGTCATAAGAGACCCGAGCGCCTGTGCGACCGTCAAGGCTCGGAGACGCACCGAAGCCCGGACCGGGCTGGGGGTCGTTCCAATTGGCCATTTCAACCTCCCTTTCGCGGAAAATACCGCACGATGCGAATTTCCGGACGAGAGCAATATCGGCCCCCGGCAGCCAAGTTTCAAGAAAAACCGAGAGCGAACTTTTGTGACAAAATGTAAACGGCTCTGCCGTTGGAAATCAGCTTTTGCGAGCTTCTGCAGCCATCTCCGCGTTGCGGGCCCGAGATGCAGTCATCGCCTTGAGCACCAGCTGCGCCAAGCCGGAGCCTTTGTCGAGCACGTTCATGCCAGCGCGGGTCGAACCGCCCGGGCTTGCCACCCGATCCGCCAACACTCCAGGTGAAACGTCGGAAGCGGCAGCGAGGATCGCGGCCCCCTCCACCGTCGCTAGTGCGAGGCGCTGCGCCTGCAACGTATCGATGCCCAACTCCACGGCGCCAGCCGCCAGGCTATCGATAAAACGATAGACGAAGGCTGGGCCGCAACCCGCGAGCGCAGTCACGGCATCGAACAGGTGCTCGCCAGCCAGCCACTCTGGCGTGCCGAGCGGGCTCATGAGCGAAGTGACAGCCTCGCGGCCCGCTTCGTCCAGTCCGCGCGCATCGAGCGCGATCGGCGAGCGGCCGACGGCAGCGGCAAGGTTCGGCATGATCCGCACGATCGCCCCCGCCTCCGGAAAGCGCGCGGACAGGCTGTCGAACTCGACCCCAGCGAGGATCGAGAACAGCACCGTTGCGCGTCCGACTATTGGCGCCAGGACGGGAGCCACGCTGTCGAGGCCCTGCGGCTTGACGCCGAGCAGAACCGCATCGAAGCTGGTCTTTGGCATTTCTGCAAGCCGGGTGACCCCCGCGGGAACCTCAGGTTGATTGGGATCGACGACCGTGAAGCGAGAGGCGGAAATGCCGCCTGCCAGCCACCCCTTCAGCATGGCACCTGCCATGTTGCCGCACCCAACGAGAAGGATGGACTGAAAGCCGTTCATGATCGCGTCCTTGCTGAGCCGTACTTCGCCGCGCTAAGCGAGCTCGGTCGCGCTGCCAAGAGCCGATACTCGATCCATTTTTGTGCCGGAGAAGCAACTGCACCGCCGCATGGCGTAATCTCGCGAGCGAAACGAGACCCCGGCAATTTGGGACTCAAGCCTCTCCTGCGGCATCCACCATCGCGGCGGCTAGCGCCTCCGCGGGCGTTTTGTCACCCCACAGGATGAATTGGAACACCGGGTAGAAGCGATCGCATTCCTCGATCGCAGCCTCGACCACCATTTGCGCCTGCCCTGGACCGAGCAGCCCGTCGGGACCGAGCATCAAGCCGTGCCGGTAAAGTACGACTCCGCCGTTCGACCAGACGTCGAAATGCCCTAGCCAGAGCTGCTCATTGATCAGGGCAAGAGCTTCGTGCACGTCAGCGCGCTTGGCTTCCGCAACACGGATGTCGGGAAGGCACAGCAGTTGCAGCACGCGATCCTCGGCGCGCCAGATGGCCTGGAGCTGATAGGTCGCCCAAGCCCCTTTGATTTCGGCCGAGATTTCGTCCTCACCTGAATACTCGAAGGCCCAGTCGCGCGCTTCGAACAGCGAGGCCAGCATTTCTACTGGAGCTGTCTCCTCGTCGTCCCGGTCGATATCGTCCTGAACAGTCCTCATAATCCGTGATTTCCGCCTTTGCGCGAGTTCGGATGCAGGAATGCTTCCAGCCAGTGCGCAAGCACAATCCGCAACGTCGCATAGCCTGCGCAAAACTGCACAAGGCTGTTTACAGCGTGTGGATAAGGCTAACCCTAGCTTAACGCGCGGCTCCACGCTTGCCACGCTGCCGCCCTCCTATCGAGCAGCCAACTGATCCACGACCTGACCAGCCGGGCTCGTCCACGGCAGAACTCCATCAAGACCGGCCTTCTTCAAATCGGCGACAAAGGCATTGGCCGCTTTCATCGTCTCGAAAGGGCCGGCCAGGATACGGTTCGTCCGCCCCATGTCACTGATCCAGGCGGTACGCCCCTTAAATAGCGCCGGCGCCTGCTTGACGTAGCGTCGCCAATCGAAAGCAATCGCATCCTTGTCGCGCCCGACGCCGATCTGCACCCAGATACGGCTGGGGTGAGCTGGTGGCGCTGGCTTTTTGACCTTCGGCTTTTCGTCCGATCTCGTCTTTGCAACCTTGTCTGAAGGACCCGCATCTTCCTCGGCCAGCAGCTTGCCCTTGGCATCTCTCGCCCCGAGACCAGCCGCCTTATTCAACTTAGGATCGGCCTTGAGAGAGGCATCTTGAGGATTGCTGATCTTGCTTACATTCGCGGTCGGCGCGACGGCCAGCGCGGCCTTGGCCGGCGGATGAGCCGCAATCGCGCGAATGTCGACGGCGCCGGAGGCCGGCACGACCTCGACCGTCGGCGCGCCAAGATCAGCAAAAATCTCCGAGAGCGATCGCTGTCCTGGGCCCAGAACCGGAGGCGGAACGGCAGTAGCGGGTGTTCGCACCACCGGTGAGGGCGCTGGCGGGGTCGTTGCAACTGCCAATGTGCTGACTGCAGGCAAAGTGATTGCCGGTGACGCCGGCATCGTCGCTGCCGGCGTCGGGCTGGGGGCCGCAGCAGCTGGTGGCTGAGAGATCGGCTGGCTGGCCGGAAGCCTCGCAAGATCGAACCCAGGTCGCGGTGCAGCGCGGTTGGCGGCTGGCGTTGTCGCCGAGCGCGAGGGGCTTTGCGCGGTGGATGGCAGCGGCGGAATAGAGGTAAAGGCGGACGCAGTCGACGTCGACGTCCGGGTCACTGGAGCACTTGACGGCGGCGTTGTGATTGGCATCGGCCCTGGCGGCACACTGCGAATCGCAGGCGTGCTCGCTGCCACGGTCGGCGTTCTGCCGACTGGCGGCAGCTCGCCGCTGGTCTCAATTGTCGGCATGGGTTCCGGCGGAAGCACGCGGTCAGGGTCGACACCCGCAACTTGCGTCCTCTTCAGACCGCTGCTGCTGGTGTGAGTGGCGGACCGTGCAGACAGATCATTGGCAAGGCGCGCCGGATCGGCTGAGGCGACTCGTGCAACCTGGGGTTTGGCGGAGCGGCGCGAGGAAGACTTGGCGGGCTTGCCACCCTTGCCACTATCGAGCGGTTCACCCCTCGGTATTAGACCCGAATCGGCGCTTGCAAGGCGCGGCGGAGCGAATGCGGCGAGCCGCGGATCGTCGTGGCCGATCTCGGATGCGCGCGGAAAGCGACCCAGGTTGGCCGCCGCGGCCTGCTGCGCCCGGGTCAGACGGGGCATGTAGCGCAGATAGGGCGCGATGTTTTGCGCCAGCCGCCCAGGCAGGATTTTGTTGACCGTATCCACCGCTTCGTCGGTTTGGCCGCCAATCGCGAGCGTAAAAGCCCGTGTGCGCCAGCCTGGCTTGTCCTGGCGGCTGAGGAGCGGCATCAGCGTGGTGTTCGCCGTTGCGAGGTCTCCGGCGATTGCTTGGCTAACAGCGAGCCGCATCCGTACGGTATCGAGCGCGGGCCCGCTCGCGCCGATCAGCGCGCTCTGGTAGAGGCGCTGTGCGGCCGCGTTGTCACCCACCAGATCGTACGCGAGACCCCGGTCAGACGCGATCAACGAGGGCGCGGCGCCAGCACGTTCGGCATCCGCGAAGTAGGGTATCGCAGTGACCGGATCGCCGGTCATCACGAAGGCACTGCCCAGCCCCGCCTTGACCCTTACATCGCCTGGCGCGACTTCATCCGCACGGCGATAGAAACCGATGGCGGCATCAAAGTCGCCGCTTGAACGCGCCGCGTCACCAGCGTCGAGCAGGGCCGAGAAATCGCGTGGATTGCGCCCGAGCCTTGCCAGCGCCGCATTGAGCCGCTGTGAATCGGAGCTCGGCACCGACTGCACGACCGGCCGCGCGATGGAAGTGGTGGTTTGGGCGAGGACCAGGCCGGGGCATGCAACCGCGCCGCAGAGCGCTGCTCCCGCAAGCCATTGCCAACGCCCCTTGTGCACGCGCAAGTCCTTCATACCGCTCAATATCGTACTGCCGTCACGCCAGAACTTGTGGACGGCAGCGTTGCCGTCCATGCGGCAGCTTCGATGAACCGGCAACGAACGGCGGCGGAGATCAGGTAATCAGCACCCCAAACTCCGCCGCAGCTTCGATCACTGGTTGTTCTGGCGCCCCAGGAAGCGCGGGATGCTGATCGACCCAGCATCGTCTTCGTCCTCCGCCGGCTCGGCAGTTGCAGGACGAGGGCGTGAGAGGCTTGTCATACGCTCGAACAACGTACTGCCGGCAGCAACTGGCTTGGGTCGATGCTGAAACGCAGGAGAGTCACCCTGTCCGCCTTGCAGCAACAGCTCGTCTTGCGATCGCGAAGGCGGAGCTGCGGGTTCGGGGGCCGCTTGCGCTCCCTGACCGAGATCGAGCGGCTCGCTACGCGAGGGACTGCGCACGCCCAAGCTGGCGGGTACTCCCTCGTCACCACCCTGTGCCGGTCCTACCTCGTCGCTTGCACCGAGCTCGAGTTCGGCTGAGGGCGTAGTCTCATCGGTAGCGTACTCTGGCTGCCCGAGATCGAGCGGCTCAGGCGCTTGCAGCGCCTGAGGAGCGGCCGTGACCGGTGCCGGAGCGAAGGCGGGAGCCGCAGCGACCGGCGGACGGATCGGCCCGCGCGAGGCACCAAGGTTCAGCGGACGCGAGGCGATCTCGGCCTGCTCTGCACTTTGCTCGATGCCGGTGGCGACGACCGAAACGCGGATCTTGCCCTGCAGATCGGGATTGAATGCCGAGCCCCAGATAATGTTCGCGTCAGGATCGACCAGTTCGCGAATGTGGTTGGCGGCTTCGTCGACCTCTAGCAGCTTCATGTCGTCGCCGCCGATGATCGAGATGATGACGCCCTTAGCGCCCTGCATCGACACGCCGTCCAACAGCGGATTGGCGATGGCCCGTTCCGCCGCCTCGAGCGCGCGATTGGGACCATCACCCTCACCCGTACCCATCATCGCCTTGCCCATCTCGCCCATGACTGAGCGCACGTCCGCAAAGTCGAGGTTGATGAGACCGGGCATGATCATCAGGTCGGTGATGGAGCGCACGCCCTGCTGCAACACCTCGTCGGCGAGTTGGAAGGCCTCTTTGAAGGTGGTTTCCGCTTTCGCCACGAGGAACAGGTTCTGGTTCGGGATGACGATGAGGGTATCGACCACCTTTTGCAGCTCGTCGATACCCGACTCCGCTGCACGCATGCGGCGCGTGCCTTCAAACATGAACGGTTTGGAGACCACGCCCACCGTCAGCACGCCCTTGTCGCGGGCGGCCTGGGCGATGATCGGCGCCGCGCCGGTGCCGGTGCCACCGCCCATGCCGGCAGCGATGAATACCATGTGGACGCCATCGAGCAGCCGCTCGATCTCTTCCAACGTCTCTTCCGCTGCGGCGCGGCCAACCTCAGGCCGGGCGCCGGCGCCAAGCCCTTGCGTGATATCGGGCCCAAGTTGGATGCGCGTCTCGGCGATCGAGTTGTTGAGCGCTTGCGCGTCCGTATTGGCGACGATGAAGTCGACGCCCTCTATACCGGCCTGAATCATGTTGGCGATGGCGTTGCCACCGGCGCCCCCGACTCCGACCACGAGAATGCGCGGACGAAGCTCTTCGATCGCTGGCGGTCCGATATTGATGCTCATTTATCGCTCTCCTGCAGGCACGCGCGAAGAATTTCCATTGACCAGCCTGATTGCACGCTTCGACTCAACGAGGCAAAGCATCATAAACCTTTGTCCACAGCCCAAGCTGCGGCTTTTTGCCTTTTGCCCGACGCCGTCGCGAACCTTGCACGACTGATCAAAAATACTCCCGCAACGCTTGGTAGACGCGCCCCACCATGCCGAGCGACCCGAGCCGGATCGCCTGCGAATGCCCACGGCCCATGGCCCGAATGTCAATCGGATCGGCAGCCGCGTAAAGCACAAGACCCGCAAGCGTCGAGAAGCCTGGTTTGACGTGTGCCTCGGCAAGACCCTTGAGGTGAGGCACACGGCCAATGCGCACCGGCTTGCCGATCGCCGCTTGCGCGTAATCGGCCAGCCCAACGAGTTCTGCGCCACCGCCGGTGAACACCACTTGCTTCGCGCGTTGGCCGGTGAAGCGCATCGCTTTAAGCGCTTTGTTGACCTCTTCCATCAGCACGCCAAGCTGGCCGGTGATGACGCCGATCAGCTCGGCACGGGGAATGCGGTTCTTCTCATCCGCATGACGCGCCAGGGGGCCGGCACCTTCCTCGCCGGGAGCGTTCACAGGTATCATCTCGCGGTGGTCGGTCGGACTGGCGATCGCCGACCCGTTGACGCATTTCAGGCGCTCGGCCTGGAAGCGGCGGATGCCGAAGGCTGAGGCGACGGCGTCCGTGATGTCCGCCGAGCCCATGGGGATGGCGATCATGTCGCGCAGCATGCCCTGCTCGTAGACCGCAACATTGGTCACCTCGGCACCGAACTCGACTAGAGCCACGCCGAGGTCTCGCTCCTCGGGCGAAAGGCAGGCATACCCGGCCGCAATCGGGGAGGCGACCACTGCCTCCACATCGAGGTGGGCGCTCTGCACCGCTTCCGTGAGGTTGCGGATCGGCGCTCCGTCGGCGAGCATGATGTGAATGTCGACGCCCAGCCGCTCGGCATGGAGGCCCCGCGGATTGGCAACGCCATGCGCGCCGTCGAGCCGGTACTGCGCCGGTTGGGCGTGGAGCACCATGCGCCCGTCCGGCTGGATCACCTCCTTGGCAGATACGAGCAACTGGTCGATGTCTTCCTGCTCGATGCGGCGACCGCCGATCTCGGCGTCGAACTGATCGATGCGACTGGCGAGCCCCGCGCCGGAACAGCCGATCCATACCCGCTGGACTGCGGTATCAGCCATCTTCTCGGCGCGGTCGATCGCATCGCGTACGGCGTAGGTGGCGGCGGTCATGTCCGTCACATAGCCGCGTTTGATGCCCTGGCTGGCGCGGTGTCCCGAGCCCAGGACGATCATGTCGCCCACTTCGTTGATGCCGGCGACGATCGCCGAGATGCGGAAGGAGCCAATGTTTACCGCGCCGAAGACGCGGGAGATGCGGGGGCCGGCCATCACTGATCCTCCGTTTCGGTCTTCATGGTCGCCGCAGCCGGGACCGCGGCCTCGGTCTCGCTAGCCGTGTGGGGAACTGCGCCAGCCTTGAGCGCCAACTGCTGGCCCTCCTCCGGCGGTACCCGGAAATAGACGCGATCCGCCGCGCGCATATCGAAAGCGGTCGCCTTGCCGCCGATCAGGCGATTGGTGCCGTCCATTCGCGCGAAGGTGACGAGTGCACTGGCGGACTCCCGGTCACCTTCCGGCAACGCGAGCACCTGCCCGGACTTGAAGGTGATGTTCCAGCGACGATTGCCAATCCACTCGGCCTCCTGGACGCGAGGCTTGAGCGCCGGCGCAGCCTCGAGCAGTTGGCCGAGCTGGACCACCTGCTGGCCGGCACCCGGCCCCGAGACGATCAGCTTTCCGGCAGCCGCTTTGCGGGTAACGGTTTCGAGCTCGTGACCCGTTTCGTCGATCAGCACGAAGCGGTCAGCCTTGCGTAGCACTGCGTGCGGGTCGCGCTCGACGATGTCGATGACCAATGTGTCCGGCAGTTGACGGGAGACACGCGCATCCTTGACCCACGACAAGCCGAGCAACTCGTTGCGCAAGGCGTCGAGATCGACCAGCGGCATCGCACGGTCGCGCTCCGCCAGCGCCTTCTCGTAGACTTTGAGTTCGTTGATGTTCTTTACGCCCCGCACTTCGACACGCTTGACCTCGAAGCCTGCCTGCGCCGCGACTTGCGCAAGCTGCAGACCAGCCATCGTCGGCAGCCCGGCCATGGAGGCGATGAGCCATGCCATCACCGCCGCACCGCCGAGAATCGCAGCGAGGAACAGACGGTGGAGCTGCTCTTCGGAGAACGGCAGCCATGCCATCGCCGAGTCGAATGCCGAGCCGGTCTTCGCCTTTGCCTGGCGAACTTTCCGCTGCGTCCCTTGCGCGGCGACGACCTTGCGTGCGGTGGTGCCCTTTCGGCGGATCGTCTGGCTCATGAGGTCCCCACTCCCTCCTTGCTTGCCGCTGCTGCGCCCAGTCTGGCCTTCTTCGCATCGGCCAACGCCTCGACGATGATCGCCTCGACCAGTTCCGGGTACTCCATGCCACATGCACGCGCCTGTTCGGGCACAAGGCTGAGCGGCGTCATTCCCGGCTGGGTGTTGACCTCCAGCAGGAACAGTCCTTCGACCCCTTGGGTGTCGTCCCACCGGAAGTCTGCGCGGCTGGTGCCGCGGCAGCCGAGCAACTGATGGGCACGAAGGGCGATGTCCTTGCAGGCCTGCGCGATCTTTTCTGGGATCTCAGCCGGGCAGACATGTTCGGTAAGGCCATCCGTGTACTTGGAATCAAAGTCGTAGAAGCCGGACTTCGGCTTCAGTTCGGTAACGAGGAGAGCCCGCCCTCCGATCACGGCGGTCGTCAGCTCGCGGCCGCGGATGTAGGGCTCTGCAAGCAGCTCGTCGAACTCCTGCCACGGCCCCTTCACGTCGCGCCCGATCGGATTGCCGTAATTGCCGTCCGCGGTGACGATGGCCACACCTACCGACGAGCCTTCGTTGACGGGCTTGAGCACGTAAGGTCGCGTTAGCGGATCGTGTTCGAAGATTTCCTCGCAGCGCACCACCCGCCCGCCAGGCATCGGCACGCCATGCGGGACCAGAGCCTGCTTGGTCAGCTCCTTGTCGATTGCGATGACTGACGTGGCCAGGCCCGAATGGGTATAGGTGAGCCCCATCAGGTCCATCATGCCCTGCACGGTCCCGTCCTCGCCAGGCGTGCCATGCAGAGCGTTGAAGACGACGTCAGGCTCGGCCTCGGCAAGTCGCAGTGCGACGTCCCGCCCCATGTCGATGCGCGTGACCTTGTAGCCCTTGCCCTCCAGCGCCTGAGCCACGCCCTCGCCGCTCATCAGCGAGACCGGGCGCTCGGACGACCATCCGCCCATGAGGACGGCGACATGGAGACCGGCGGGGAGCGACGGAGGCAGGCTCATGAATTCAGGCTCGTTCGGTAGAGGGGCGTTTGAAGTTCGGATGTTTCGGCGGCACATCCCTTGTCCCATGGAAATAGGCCATCCTCGACGCCGGGCCAAACGATCTGAATCGCGCGGGAGAGGTCTGCGCCAGTTTCGTGCTGCGCGAACCAGATGGCCGAGTTGAAGTAGTATGGCACCAGGCAGTCCGGCTCGACTTCCCGCAGCACGCAGCGGTGGCCTTCTAGGATACCGGTGATCTCGGTCCAGTCCTCCAGCACCAGGCCCTCACGGCACTGGCCAAGGACGCCATTGATGACCGCTGCCGACAGCTTCGGCGAGAAGCCGAAGACGATCACCTCGGGCTGGCCGACTGTATGCGGAAAGCCGATGGAGTAAGCGAAACGCTCGGCCGGTTCGGCCTCGTCGTCGAGGTCATCGTCGAGAGGCGATACGCTGGTGATATGGCACCCGAACTCCTCCACATTGTCGAGGATGCGCAGTTCGAGGTCGGAAAGATGATCAAGGTCGCTCACGGAGTGTCACCCGCACGACCAACGCGCTGGATTTCCCACTCGAGGTCAACGCCGGATGCGGCCTTTACGCGGCGGCGCACTTCCTCGCCCAGAGCCTCGATCTCGGCACTGGTGGCCTTCCCGGTATTGATGAGGAAGTTGGTGTGCTTTTCGCTCACTTGCGCACCGCCCAGCATCAACCCGCGGCAGCCGGCACGGTCGACCAATTCCCAGGCCTTGGCTTCCGCGGGATTCTTGAAAGTCGATCCGCCGGTCTTGGAGCGCAGTGGCTGGCTAGCCTCACGGCTCGCCGAGATCCGGTCCATCTCTACCTGGATCGCTGCTGGCTCCCCAGGCCGACCTCGAAACCGCGCAGCCACGACGATCGCGCCGTCTGGCAGCTCCGAGTGCCTATAGGTATAGCCCAGCTCGCCGACGCTCAGCGTCACCAGTTCCCCCGAGCGAAGCATGACGTCGCAGTCGACCAGAATGTCCTTGACCTCGCCGCCATAGGCGCCGCCGTTCATCCGCACGAAGCCGCCGACGGTGCCTGGGATCGATCGCAGGAACTCAAGGCCGGCGATCGCGGTATCGCGCGCGGTGGACGACACTAGGATGCCGCTGGCCCCGCCTCCGCAGTCGAGCGTGTTCGCGTCGACAGCCGCGACCTTTGCGAAGGCCTTGCCAAGACGAACGACCACGCCGGGAACGCCCCCGTCGCGCACGATCAGGTTTGAGCCCAGGCCTAGCGCCATGACCGGCACGGCAGCGTCAAGATTGCAAAGAAACGCCCGCAGATCGGCAAGGTCCTTCGGCTCGAACAGCCAGTCCGCCGCTCCACCCGATTTAAACCACACCAGCGGCGCGAGAGGCGCATCGGCGGTCAGCCTGCCGCGGACAACTGGGAGGACGGGGTTGGTCAACACCATCATCCTACGATACGCTCACGTTGAGCGGGCCTAGCAAGCTTGGAATAAACGCAACTTGCAATGGTCGCTCGCGCTGAGCTTGTCGAAGCAAAGGGACGAGACGCTACGGTCGCTGTCATCCGGCCCTCCGCTCGCTCACCGCCACCGCCAGGCCAGCCGCCCACTTGGTGATGTCGCCTGCACCGAGGCACACGACCATGTCGCCGGCCTCAACCGTGCCAGCCAGCGCATCAGCGAGCACGTCCGGCCCTGCGATGACGTTCGCCGAACGATGCCCGCGCGCCTTCATGCCCGCCACCATCGCCTCGCTGTCGACGCCATCGATCTGCGCCTCGCCAGCCGGATATACGGGCGCAGCATAGACCACGTCGGCGTCGTTGAAAGCGCCCTGGAAGTCCTCCATGTGATCGCGCAGACGCGTGAATCGGTGCGGCTGCACCACTGCGATCACGCGGCCCTTCACCCCTTCGCGGGCGGCAGCAAGGACGGCGCGGATCTCGACGGGATGATGGCCGTAGTCGTCAATGACAGTGACGGTACCGCCAGGCATTGCGATCTCGCCGACCTTGGTAAAGCGGCGCTTGACGCCGTCGAACTTTGCGAAGCCGCCCTGGATGCAAGCGTCCGAGCAGCCCATCTCGACGGCAACGCCCACTGCTGCGAGCGCGTTCTGAACATTGTGACGGCCGGGCATCGGCAGTTCGATGCCTTTTATGCGGCGGAACGAGCCGTCGCGTTGGCGGAGCGCCACGTCGAAGCGGTTGCCGCCCGGAACCGGCGTCACGTTCTCGCCGCGGATGTCGGCCTGCGCGGAGAACCCATAGGTGACGACCCGGCGATCACGGACCTTGGGAATAACCGCCTGGACTTCGGGATGATCGATGCACAGCAGGGCGGCACCGTAGAACGGCACGTTCTCGATGAACTCGACGAACGCGTCCTTGACCTTGTCGAACGAACCGTAATGGTCGAGGTGCTCCGGATCGATGTTGGTGACGACCGCGAGCGTGCCGTCCAGCCGCAGGAACGAGCCGTCGCTTTCGTCAGCCTCCACTACCATCCAGTCGCTCTCGCCAAGCCGAGCGTTGGAGCCGTAAGCGTTGATGATGCCGCCGTTGATGACGGTCGGGTCCACCCCGCCGGCATCGAGCAGGGCCGCGATCATCGAGGTGGTGGTGGTCTTGCCATGGGTACCGGCCACCGCAACGGTATTCTTGAGCCGCATCAGCTCCGCCAGCATCTCGGCCCGCCGCACCACCGGGATGCGATGCTCAAGCGCGTAGACGACCTCCGGATTGTCGCGCTTCACGGCTGTGGAAGTGACCACCACCGCCGCACCTTCCACGTTGCTGGCGGCGTGACCGATCATGACCTTGATGCCGCGGCCGCGCAGACCCTCGACCACGTAGCCCTCGGCAATGTCGGAGCCCTGCACCGAATAGCCGAGGTTGTGCATGACCTCGGCAATGCCGGACATGCCGATGCCACCAATGCCAACGAAATGGATCGTGCCGATGTCGGTGCCGACGCCCTTCATAGTGCCGGCTTCCGCGCCAGGGCTTCACTGCCCTTTACGACCGGAGTGGACTTCTCCACCCGGATCACGTCCATGATCGGCGCAGCGCCGAAGCTCTCGACGAGATCGGCCAGGTCAGGCGCTGCATTGGGGTAGCCGCAATTCCAGGCGGCATGGGCGGCGTTGGCGAGCGTCTCGGGATGCTGGGCGATGGCCTGGATCTGCAGGCACAGGTCCTTGGCCATGCGCTGGTGAATCTCGGCCTGCTCCATCAGCAGCCGATTGCGCTTGTCGCCGCGGTAGTGCTCGGGATTCTCGGTCGTGATGCGCGGCTGGCGCAGGACACGCGCTCCGCCGGCTGCGACGATCTCGCGCGTGTTGGCGCTCTGGTGATCGTCGGTGGCGTAGGGCAGCGGGATCAGGATCGCGGGCCGGCCGACGTCGGTCAGTTCGGCGATGGTCGAGGCACCGGCCCGGCCGATGAACAAGTGCGCGCCGGCGAGGCGCTCGGCCATGTTCTCGAAATAGGTGGCAAGTTCGGCGGGGATACCGTGGCCGGCATAGCGGGCGCGGACCGCCTCGATGTCCTCGGGCCGGCACTGCTGGATCACCTGCAGGCGCGAGCGCAGCGCCGGGGGCAACATCGCGAGCCCGTCGGGCACCACTTCGGAGAGCACGCGGGCGCCCTGGCTGCCCCCGGTGACGAGGATGCGGAACAGGCTGTCCTCGCTGAACTCAGGGAACGGCAAATCGCGCAGCGCCAGCACGTCCTCGCGCACCGGGTTGCCGACGAGCGTCACCTTGTCCGCGAGCTTGGGATCGAGGCGGTCGACCTGCTCGAAGGCAGTGGCGATCGCATCGACCTTGCCGGCGAAGTAGCGATTGACGCGACCGAGGACTGAGTTCTGTTCATGAAGTACAGTCGCGAGACCCCGTGCCCGGGCAGCGAGGAGGGTCGGAACCGACGGATATCCGCCAAATCCAACAACGGCGCTGGGCTCGAAGCTTTCGAACAGGCGCAGGGCCATGCGACGGCCTTCGAGCATGCCCCGCAAGCCCCGCACCCAGCCGAGCGGATTGCGGCCGGCGATGCGGCCCTCGGGCAGCACGTGTGCGGTCAGGTAGTCGGGCTTGCCGGGGATCGTCGCCCCGCGCTTGTCGGTGACGAGCGCGACGTGATGGCCGCGCGCGTGCAGTTCGGCGGCGAGCGCGAAGGCGGGGATCAAGTGACCCCCGGTGCCGCCCGCAGCAAGGACGTAGTGGCGCGAGACGCCGGCGATCATTGCGTGTCTCCGACCGCGCGAAGCGAGAATTTCTCTCGTCTAATGAAAGGGTTACGTCGCGTTATCGCCAGCAGCAGCCCGACGCACAGGCACATCGCGACGGTGGACGAACCGCCGTAGCTGATCAGCGGCAGGGTCATGCCCTTGGACGGGAACAGCTGCAGGTTGACCAGGATGTTGATGAACGCCTGCCCGCCGAACTGCGCCGCGAAGCCCGATGCGGCGAGAACGGTGAACAGGTCCTCCTCCTCCACCAGCCGCAGGATCACCCGGATCAGGATGGCAAGGTAGAGCATGACGATGACCATGCACGCGATCAGGCCGAATTCCTCGCCGATAACCGAGAAGATGTAATCGGTATGCGCTTCGGGCAGCGCCATCTTGCGCGTGCCCATCCAGAAACCAAGTCCGCGCCAGCCGCCGTTGAGCAAGGTGCGCTGGGCGAGGTCCACCTGGTCGAACGCGGTGCCGCCGAACAGGAAGTTGTCGATGCGGTTGCGGCCGTTGTCATACGTGAAATACATCAGGACCAAACCAGCGAGACCGGCCCCGGAAAACGCGCCGATGCGCTTCAAATCGATGCCGGAAAGCAGGATCAGCACCAGAAACGTACCCGAAAACAGCATTGTCGAGCCAAAATCGGGCTGCAGCATCAGCAGTGCGCCCAGCAGCCCCATCAGGCCGAAGCAGATGCCGACCACCGGGATCTGCGGGTCTCTCGCACGCCAGGAAAGGATCCAGGCGAGCAGGATCGGATAGCCGCACTTGAGGAATTCGGACGGTTGCAGCGAAATGCCGAAGCGCAGCCAGCGACGCGCACCGTTCACTTCGGAACCCACCACCGGCACCAGCATCAGCGCCACCAGCATCGCCCCACCCATCAGGATGCCCAGGCGCCGCGCGCCGTCCTTGGTGAGGCTGGATGCCCAGAACATCGCGGCGAGGCCCAGGATCTGCCAGCGCATGTGCAGGTAGAAGAAGTGCAGCGCGGGCAGCCGCTCCTGCATGGTCGAAAGACGGCGGGCGCTGGCGGGAGAGCCGGCAGCGACGGCAATCGCGCCGATCGCCATCAGGATCAGCACCAGGATCAGCGTGCCGCGATCGATCTCCTGCCACCAGACCGCGATCTGGCTGCGGCGGTTGCGGTTGTAGCGCTGCGAAGCGGCGTTGCCGGGCACGGGTGCGAGTGTGGCCATCAGGCGATGCTCCCCGTCGCCGCATTCTCTTCAGGCGCGAGCAGCGCGTCGACGATCTGGCGGAAAGCCTGCCCCCGCGCTTCGAAGTCGCGGAACTGGTCGAAGCTGGCGCAGGCAGGCGAGAGCATGACGACGTCGCCGGGCTGCGCCGCCGCCATCGCTTCGCGGATCGCTTCGGCCATCATCTCGGAATTGTGCACGCGGGTGTGCGGCGCCAGGATCTCGGCAAACAGCGGGCCGGCATCGCCGATGGTGTAGGCCGCCGCGACATTGCCGAAGAACGGGGTACATTCGTCCAGGGTGTCGCCCTTGGGCAGGCCGCCCAGAATCCAGTGCAGGCGCGGCTGGAGCCGGCCGTCTCGCATCTCGGGTGGAAACGCGGCGATGGCGGGCGCGGCGCTTGCCGGGTTGGTCGCCTTGCTGTCGTTGATGTAGAGCACGCCGTTGGCCTCCGCCACGCGCTCCATCCGGTGCGGCAGGCCACTGAAAGTGCGCAGCGCCTTCTTCCACTGCGCCTTCTTCACGCCCAGCGCCTCGACGATAGCCACGGCGACGGCAGCGTTCTGCAGGTTGTGCGGCCCTTGCAGCGAGGGCCATTCCTTCTGCAGCGAGGCGAGGTCGGCACCGTCGACCAGGCGCACGCGACCCGGCTCGCGCCGCGATGCCTCGATCCGGGCGATCGCGCGGGTCTCGTTGTCGCTGGCGCCGAAGATCGCGTGCTGATCTGCCGCCTGCATCTGGAACAGCCGCTCCTTGGAAGCGGCATAAGCCTCGAAACTACCGTAGCGGTCGAGGTGGTCCGGCGTGATGTTCAGCAGCACCGCCACGTCGCAGGCGAGGCTGAAGGTAAGGTCGATCTGGTAGCTCGACAGCTCCAGTACGTAGACGCCGCCAGCCTGAAGCGGATCGGTGCCGAGCACCGGCACGCCGATGTTGCCGCCGGCGCGCGCGGGCACGCCGGCGCTTTCGAGCAGGTGGCAGACCAGCGAGGTGGTGGTCGACTTGCCGTTGGTGCCGGTGATGCCGACCACCCGGTGCGGCGGCAGGTTCGGGCGGGCCAGCGCGAACAGCTCGATATCGCCAATGACCGGCACTTCGGCGCGGGCGGCGGCCTCGGCTATCGGATGGCGATTGAGCGGTACGCCGGGCGAGACGACGACGCCGTCGTAGCCGGCGATGTCGGCCGAGACCGGATCGGCCAGTTCCACCTTGCCGCAGTCGGTCCACTCGCACAGCGACTGGCGTGCCTCGTCGCGGCTGTCCCAGGCCATCACGTGGGCCCCGCTCTCCACCAGCGTCGCGACCGCGGTCATCCCGGAGCGGGCGAGACCGAGGACCGCGTAGCGCTTGCCGGCGAAGACGGGCGAGACGATCACCGCGCCGCCCTTACCGCAGCTTCAGCGTCGAGAGGCCGAGGATGGCAAGCACCAGCGAGATGATCCAGAAGCGGATCACCACGGTCGATTCCTTCCAGCCCAGCTGCTCGAAATGGTGGTGGATCGGCGCCATGCGGAAGACGCGGCGGCCGGTGCGCTTGAACCAGAACACCTGGATGATGACCGACGCGGCTTCGAGCACGAACAGGCCGCCCACCACCGCCAGCACGATCTCGTGGTGCGCGGACACGGCGATGCAGCCGAGCGCTCCGCCCAGTGCAAGACTGCCGGTATCCCCCATGAACACGGCGGCGGGCGGCGCGTTGAACCACAGGAATGCAAGGCCCGCGCCCATGATCCCGGCGCAGAAGATCGCCAGCTCGCCCGCGCCCGGCACATGCGGGATGCCCAGGTAATGCGCATAATCGGCACGACCGGCGAGATACGAAATGATCGCGAAGGTGCCCGCGGCGATGATCACCGGCATCGTCGCCAGGCCATCGAGCCCGTCGGTCAGGTTCACCGCGTTGCCGGCGCCGACGATCACGAAAGCGGCGAAGAGGTAGTAGAACGGCCCCAACGGGATGTAGCGGCCCGAGAAGAACGGGACGTAGAGGTTGTTGTTGATCTGGCTGACGATCAGGTAGGCGGCGATGCCGGCGACCACGAACTCCATCAGCAGGCGCACGCGCCCCGGTACGCCCTTGTGGCTGCGCTTGGTGACCTTGTCGTAGTCGTCCATGAAGCCGATCGCGCCGAAGCCCACGGTCACTGCGATGCAGGCCCAGACGAACGGGTTCTTCACGTCCATGAAGAGCAGCATCGACAGCACCAGCGCGGTCAGGATCATCAGCCCGCCCATCGTCGGCGTGCCGCGCTTCGCTAGGTGCGTCTGGGGACCGTCCTCTCGGATCGGCTGGCCCTTGCCCTGGCGCACGCGCAGCATGTTGATGAACTTGGGGCCGATCAGCAGGCCGATGAACAGCGCCGTCATCAGCGCCGCGCCCGAACGGAACGACTGGTAGCGCAGGAGGTTGAGCAGGCCCTCGAAGTGGAACCATTCTGCGATGAGATACAGCATCTTGCGGGGCCTTGCCCCTTATCCTTCCTGCTTGCCGAGCGCATTCACGAGGAAAGCCAGACCCACCGAGTTCGAGCCCTTGACGAGGATCGCGTCGTCCCGTTCAAGGCCGTACCCGCGCAAGGCGTCCAAGGCTTCCGGCGCATCCCGGCAATGGGCGAAGGGCACGGCTTTGCCAAGCGCGGCCGTGTCCGATTTCCCCAATTCGTCCTTCAGCGCCAGCATTTCCTCGCCGACCAGCACGGCATAGTCGACCCCGGCCTCGCGGATCGGCTCGGCCAGCGCGGCGTGGTAGCCCGGAGCGTGGCGGCCCAGTTCCTTCATCGCACCCAGCACGGCGATGCGGCGGCGCGCGGGCGTGCGGCCGAGCTGCGCCAGGGTGGCGCGCATCGAGGCGGGGTTGGCGTTGTAGCTTTCGTCGATCAGCAGCGCCCGGCGGTTGCCGGCTGCATCGGGCTCGCCGCCCGGCACGTCGATCTCTAGGCGGGCGCCGCGGCCCGCGAGGCCGCCCATCTCGGCCAGCGCGACGCCGGCAGCGCCAAGGTCGGCGCCGACCGCGCGTACCGCTGCCATCACCGCCAGCGAGTTGACCACCTGGTGCTCTCCCGGCGCGGCGACGGTGTAGCACACGCGCCGGTCGCCCATGTCGACCGTGACCAGCGAGCCGCCGCCGATCGCCGCAACCGTATCGAGCAGGCGCACGTCCGCGCCTGCCGACTTGCCGAATGCGACGACTTTGGCGCCGCAGGCCAGCGCGGCCGCCTTGAGCCGCTCGAAATGCGGGCTGTCGGCCGGGATCACCGCGGTGCCGCCCTCCTCCAGCCCCTCGAAGATTTCTGCCTTGGCGTCGGCGATCGCTTCCTCGGAGCCGAGCATCTCGATGTGGGCCGGCGCGATGGTGGTGATGACCGCGACGTTGGGGCGGACCTGCTGCGTCAGCGCGGCGATCTCGCCGGCGTGGTTCATCCCCATCTCGAACACGCCGAAGCGCGCGCGCGAAGGCATGCGCGAGAGGCTGAGCGGCACGCCGACGTGGTTGTTGTAGCTCTTGACCGAACGGTGCGCGTCGCCCCGGCTGGCGCGGTCGAGCGCGGCGAAGATCATCTCCTTGACGCCGGTCTTACCGACCGAGCCGGTGACGCCGACGATCGGCCCCCGCGCTCGTGCCCGCGCTGCCGCGCCCAGCCGCTCGAGCGCCTCCATCGTGTCGCTGACGAGGATGTGCGGACCGTCCACCGGCCGGTCGACCACGACCGCCGCCGCGCCTTTGGCGAAGGCCATGTCGACGAAGCGGTGGCCATCCATGCTCTCGCCTTTCAAGGCGAAGAACAAGTCGCCCGGCTGCACGTCGCGGCTGTCGATCTCGACGCCGGTGACGGTGAAGTCGTCGCTGGCGGTGCCTTTGACCGCGCGCGCGATCGAGACGGCGTCCCACAGACCCTGGGTGAGTTCCTCGGCGTTCTCGACCGGCCAGTCGAGGATACGGGCTACAGCATTCATCGTCTTCTACCTCCCCGGAGCGCCGGACATTTCCCGGGCGACCGTGACATCGTCGAATGGCAGCACGCGCATGGTCTCGCCGCTGCCGATGATTTGCCCCTGTTCGTGCCCCTTGCCGGCGACGAGGACGATGTCCCCGGCTCCGGCCGCGGCGACGGCGGCGCCGATGGCCTCCCGCCTGTCGCCGATTTCCTGCGTGCCCGATCCCGCCCCCGCGAGGATCTGCGCACGGATCGTCGCGGCATCCTCGCCGCGCGGATTGTCGTCGGTGACGATGGCGAAGTCCGCGCCCTCGCTCGCCACCTTGCCCATCTGCGGGCGCTTGCCCTGGTCGCGATCGCCGCCCGCACCGAACACCACGATCAGCCGCCCCGTCACGTGCGGGCGCAGCGCCGCGATCGCCGCCTCCAGCGCGTCGGGCGTATGCGCGTAGTCGACATAGACCGGGGCCCCGGCGCCGGAGATCGCCGCGCGCTCCAGCCGCCCGCGCACGGTGACGAGGCGCTTCATCGCATCGAACGTGGCGTCGGCATCGCCGCCGGTCGCAATGACGAGCCCGGCCGCCACCAGCGCGTTGGCGGCCTGGTAGGCGCCGATCAGCGGCAGGTCGACCTTGCGCGCCTTGCCGGCATACTCGATCTCCAGCACCTGGCCCAAAGTGCTTGGCGTGCGCGAGACCACGCGGATGACACTGCCCTTGGCGCCCACGGTGAACAATGAAAGCCCGCGCGCCTCGGCATGCGCGATGGCCTTGTCGGACCAGGCATCGTCGGCCCACACCACCGCGGTGCCGCCGTCCGCCACGACCTCGTCGAACAGCCGCATCTTGGCCGCGAAGTAGTCGTCCATCGTCGCATGGTAGTCGAGGTGGTCGCGGCTGAGATTGGTAAAGGCCCCGGCGGCCACGCGCGGCCCTTCGATGCGGTACTGCGAAAGGCCGTGGCTGGAGGCTTCGTAGGCGACGTGGCTGACGCCCTCGCGCGCAAGGCCCGAAAGGTTCGCCAGGAACGTCACGATGTCCGGCGTCGTCAGTCCGGTCGAGACGGTCTCGTCGCTGGTGGTGACGCCCAGCGTACCGATCGAGGCGGCGCGCTCGCCGGCCATGCGCCAGAGCTGGCGGGTCAGCTCCACGGTGGAGGTCTTGCCGTTGGTGCCGGTCACCGCCACCAGCGTTCCGGGCACCGGCGAGAAGAACGGCGCAGCCAGGCGCGCGAACAGCCGACGCGGCTCGACATCGGCGAAGTGCACCGCACCCGCGACTTGCGCCTCGGGCCGCGCCACGATCGCAGCGGCACCGGCAGCGACCGCCGCCGCGATGTAGTCCTCGCCGTTGAAGCGGGCGCCGCGAAAGGCTCCGAAGACAGTGCCTGGCGCCACCTTGCGATGGTCGATCGCAAAGCCGGTGACGTTGACGTCGGCGCCTGCTGGAATCGCGATGCCGGCTGCCTCGGCGAGCGCCGAAAGCCTCATTCCTCCTTGCCCCCGCCAGGGATCAGCGGCTTCAGGTCGCTGACGTCGATGTCGCGGGTCTCGTCCGGCATGATCCCCAGCAAAGGCCCGATGCGCGGAACGACGCGCGCGATCACCGGTGCGGCGTTCCAGGCGGCGGTGCGCTGGAAGCTGGTCGCCTCGGTAGCCTGGGGCTCGTCCATCATCGAGATCACGACGTAGCGGGGCTTGTCCATCGGGAACGCCGCGGCGAAGGTCGCGATCAGCGAGTGCTTCCGATAGCCGCCGGCACCCGGCTTCTCGGCGGACCCGGTCTTTCCTCCGACCCGGAAACCGGGCGCGTCGGCTTTTCGGCCGGTGCCGTACTCCACGATCATGCGCAGGAGCTGGCGGATGCGGGCGCTGGTGGCGGCGGTGAACACGCGCCGACCGGCCGGCACCTCGGACGGGCCCAGCTTGCGCAGCGTCGCCGGGCGCCAGACGCCACCGTTGACGAGCGCGGCATAGGCCGAGGCCAAGTGCAGCGGCGTCACCGCGATGCCGTGGCCAAAGCCGACCGTCATCGTGCGCAGGCGCGGCCATTCGCCGCTCGCCCAGATGGGAAAGCCGCGCGCGGGCAGTTCGACATAGGGCCGCTCGTTCATGCCGAGCGATTCCATCGTCTTCTTCAGCCGCACCCCGCCCAGCTCGTCGGCGATCTGCGCGGTGACGATGTTGGACGAGTGGATCAGGGTCTCCAGCACATTGAGCGAGGCGCCGTAGTGGTGGGTATCGTGGATGGTGAAGCCGCCCACGTGCAGCGGCGCGGCCGGCCAGCGGCGCGAGAGGTCGGTGATGGTGCCGGCATCGAGCGCGGCTGCGACGGTGATCGGCTTGAAAGTGGAACCCAGCTCGTAGACCTGGTTGGTCACGCGGTTGAAGCCGTTCGGAACCTCGCCCAACGCCGCTTGCGCCGGGGTGACGACCATGTCGTTGGGCTTGACGTGGTTGGGGTCGAACGAGGGCAGCGAAGCCAGGGCGAGGATCTCGCCGGTATCGACGTCCAGGATGACGCCGGCTGCGCCCTTGGCCTTGCTGAGCTGCATGCCGCGCGCAAGCTCCTCCTCCAGCGCGCCCTGCACGCGGAAGTCGATAGACAACGTCGAGGGTGCGGCGCGGCCTTCTGCGCTGACCAGCTGGTCGTTGAAGGCCTGCTCCATGCCGACCTTGCCCTTGCCGTAGCTGTCGACATAGCCGAGCACGTGCGCCGCCATCGAGCCCTGCGGGTAAAACCGCGTGGCCTCCAGCGGATACTCCAGCGCCGGCTCGCCCAGCGCGTGCACCTTGTTGGCATCCTCGGGCAGAATGGACTTGCGCAAGTAGCCCGGCTGGCCGGAGGAGAGCTTGGCGATCAGCTCGGCGCGGTCGAGATCGGGGAAGATGCGCAGGAGCCCGGCGGCGACCTCGGCCGGCGAATGGATCAGCGACGAGCCCTCGGTCATCGCCTTGGGATTGAACCAGAGCGAGTAGACGCGGAAATCGCGCGCCAGCGGCACGCCGTTGCGATCGACGATGGTGCCACGGTCGGGAATCAGCAGATCGCCGATGGAGCCATGGCGCGGGGTGACGCCGGTGACGCCCAGAAACGCGATGCGGCCCAGCGCACACACGCCCACAAGAGCGAACACGCCCAGCACCCACAATGTGCGCAGCTTCGCCACCAGCAGCGAGCGCTGGCGCACGTTGACCAGCTTGCGGCGCCCGGTCGACACCGTCATCGGAATCGCCACCGGAGTCGCCATCTCAGGGCGCGAATAGGTGTTGAGCGCCGCGGCGTTCACTGCTGCGAGGCCTCCGCGACTTCGATGTGGGCCAGGCGCTGGCCCAGCGCGGCGGCGTCGCGGGCGAGCTGTTCGCGCTCGGGATCGCGCCCGGCGGGCTTGGCGTCGGAACCGGCGGCCGGCGTGCTGGCGGCGACCGCGCCGGTGACCGGCGAGACCATCGCCAGCAGCGCGGTGCCGGCGCCCTGGTCGGCAGGGACCTCGGCATTGGCATAGCGGATCGGCGCCGGCGCGCCCGGCCCCGGCGCCACGCCGAGCGCGGCCAGCTGGCGCTCACCCTCGATGTACTGGCCGGCGATCGGCGCCTTGTACCCGAACTCCAGGTCGTTCAGCTCGCGCAGCGCCTGCTGGTTGGAGCGGGTGGCGAACTCGGTCTGCAGGAAGTCGATGTCCTGCTGCACGCCCACGATCCGCTTCTCGGTATCCGCGACCTGGCTCTTCACCGCATTGACCCGCAGCGTCAGGCCGATCGTCAGCGCGCCGCAGACCAGCAGCACGGAAATCCACCCGATCGATCGGACGCGGTCGCTGGTCAGGTTCATGCGGCACTCCTGTGGGTCTGGCGGCCCGGGAACTGAGGGGGCTGGGCCGCTGTGCGCACGGCGCTGCGCAGGGTGGCGGATCGGGAACGGGGATTGGCGGCGAGCTCGGCTTCGCCCGGGCGCACCGCCTTGGCGACGCGCTCGAACGTGGCCACGCTGCCGGCGTCGGTTTGCGGCAAGTGGCGCGATGTGGTGCGGGCCGCGCCTGACGCATCGCGCAGGAAGCGCTTGACGATGCGGTCTTCCAGGCTGTGGAACGTCACCACTGCCAGCCGCCCGCCGGGGCCCAGCAGCGTCTCGGCACCGGCCAGCCCGGCTTCCAGCTCGTCGAGCTCGCCGTTCACATGGATGCGGATCGCCTGAAAGCTGCGCGTCGCCGGGTCCTTGGGAGCGGTCGCGCCCTTGTAGGCGGGGTTGTGCCCCAGCGCCTTGCGCACGGCGCGGGCGAGTTCGCCGGTGGTGGCGATCGGCCGCGCGGCCACGATCGCGCGCGCAACCCGGCGCGACTGGCGCTCCTCGCCGTAGAGATAGAGCACGTCGGCGATCTCGGCCTCGTCGGCCTCGTTGACGAAATCGGCAGCGGACGGGCCGTCCTGGCTCATGCGCATGTCGAGCGGGCCGTCGGCGGCGAAAGCGAAGCCGCGCTCCGCCTGATCGAGCTGCATCGACGACACACCGATGTCCATCACCACGCCGTCAACCTGGTCTACCCCCGCCTCCCGCAGGCCCTCGACCATTTCGGAGAAGCGGCGGGGGTGCAACACGAGGCGCGGCGGATTTCCGGAAAGCTCGGGCCATTTCCCCGGATTTTTTCGAACCGCTTCAATCGCATCGGGGTCCCGGTCGAAAGCGTGCACGGTGGCCCCGGCGTCGAGCAGGCGGCGGGTGTAACCCCCGGCGCCCAGCGTGGCATCGACGATGAGGCCGCCGCCCTGGGGGTTCAGGGCGGCGACCACCTCCTCAAGGAGCACGGGGACGTGGGGGACGCGCGCGTCGGCGACGGTCGAGGGCACCGTCACTTCTTCTTCGCCTTCGCGGTTTCGGCCAGTTCGAGCGCGCGGCAGGTCGCGATCGACGCTTCGAACTCGGCGTCGCCTTCATGGGCGTAGAGCTCGGCCGGGTTCCAGATGGTGAAGGAGCGGCCCAGGCCCTGAAAATAGAGCCGGTCGTCGACCGCGCCGAGCGCCGCGAGCGCATCGGGCATCACAAAGCGGCCCGAGCCATCGAACGGAACGCTCTGGAAAGTGTAGAGCGCCATCGCCCGCTTGTCGCGGTTGAAGGGCTGGCCGGCGGTGTCCGCGCGTGCCTGCTCGGCATCGAGCTGCGCCTCGAACTCGGCGACGCGCGAGGTGCCAAAGCCGACGAGGCACTTCCATTCCGGATGCTTGGCGATCAGCAGCATATCCTTGCCGCTGGATTCGCGAACGGTCGCGCGCAGGACGTTGGGCAGCACGAAGCGGTTCTTGTCGCGCTGAAGCGAGAAGCCCTGTCCGCTGTAGATGAATGGCTGCCCCGCCATGCCGCCGTTTCGCCCCGTTCTCAGATCGTCTCGAAACGACAGCGCCCAGTCCCGGCCGCGCGCCCACGCGACCAGGCTTCCGCAACCCGCCAGGGCCACGGCAAGACTCAGCCATTCCGATTGACCAATCTTCTATAACGGGAAGATTGGGGAGCAAAGGGAAAATTGGGGAAGAACGGGAATTTATCCCCCGCGGGTAGCATCAGAGGCGCGATACCGCCACTCGAAGCGTAGCGCGCTCTGACGCGAGGTTCAAATTACTCTTTTAAAATCAGTGCCTAAGATGAAGATTGTGGCCTTGCGGAAGCTGGTCCCGCATCGTGCCCATCCGTCCCCAGTTCGGGAGTGCCAGTGCGCAAGAGCACTAAGAGCCTACGCCTGCCTCGATCAGCTGCGCTTCCGGAAACCCGCCTGTTTTCTGGAGCCTGCGAACCGCAAAATCCGTCCGCGTCCGATCGGTGCTCCAGCCACCTAGGCGCTGTCGCAGCGCCTTGGGCTCCATCCCGTCATTTCCCCGATGCACCGCTTTCGAAGGCTTCACCGTCTGGCGACAACCTCCGGCCAGGCGACTCCAGAAGCCAGTTCTGGAAATCGTTCGCTGAGCTATTTCGGCGCGGGAGCCGGGACGTCGCTCGCGCCAGGCGACGGCGAGGGATCGGCAGCGGGCACCACGCCAATGTCGGCCAAGGGGTCGCTGGCGGTCTTGGGCTGCTTGTCGTCGACGGCAACGACTGCCTGGAGCGGATCTTGGTTATCTGCCAGCAAGCGATCGCGGATGATGTTCGCCAGGCCGACGATAAGCAGCATGGCGCACAACCCGAACAAGCCGACCTGGAGGCGATAGACCGCTTGCGAGCGCAGTTCCCGCGCCGTGGGCGGCGCGTAGTGGCGAGCCGCTGCGACGGTTTCGGCCGGTGTAGGCGGAATGTGTCCTGCCATCGACGGGCCGTTTACATCAGCTTTCAAGCCAAGGGAAGACCGGCAAGCCCTTGGACCGCAACCACTGCGGATTGTAGAGCGTGGAAAGATAGCGGAAGCCGGTATCGCACAGGATCGTCGCGACCCGCGCATCCTTGCCCAGCCGACGGCCGAGCGCCACCGCCCCCGCAACGTTGATGCCCGACGACAGTCCCAGGCACAGCCCCTCCTCGGAGAGCAGCCGCGCCACCCATTCCAGTCCCTCCCCATCGGAGATGCGGAACTGAGTGTCGATCGGTGCGCCCTCGAGATTGGCGGTGATGCGGCCCTGTCCGATGCCCTCGGCCACCGAAGTGCCCTCGGCCTTGAGCTCGCCATGCGCGAAGTATTCGTAGAGCGCGGCGCCATGCGGGTCGGTGAGCGCGACGGTCACGCTTTCGTCGAACGCCTTGAGGCCCATGCCGATGCCGGCGATCGTCCCCCCGGTGCCTGCGGCACAGGTAAAGCCGTCGATCCGTCCCTCCATCTGGGTCCAGATCTCGGGCGCGGTCGATTCGATGTGCGCCTTGCGATTGGCGATGTTGTCGAACTGGTTGGCCCAGATCGCGCCTGGGGTCTCTTCGGCCAGCCGGCGCGAGGTATGGACGAAGTGGCTGGGGTCGGAGAATTTGGTGGGTGGCACCAGGACCAGCTCGGCGCGCAGCGCGCGCAGCGTGTCCATCTTCTCTTTGGATTGGTTGTCCGGCATCACGATCACGGTCTTGTAGCCCAGCGCGTTGGCGACCAGAGCGATGCCGATGCCGGTGTTGCCGGCCGTGCCTTCAACGACCGTCCCGCCTGGCTTGAGTTCGCCGCGCTGCTCGGCATCGCGCACGATCCACAGCGCTGCGCGGTCCTTTACCGATGCGCCGGGGTTGGCGAACTCACACTTGCCCCAGATCTCGCATCCGGCCGCCTCGCTCGGCCCCTTCAGCAGAACGAGCGGCGTGTTGCCGATAAGGTCGAGAGTGGATCGCTGCGCCGTGGGCGCGCCAGCCTGGGAAGCGGTCATGGTGCGAGACGTAGGAACTGCCGGGGCGCGGCGCAAACGAATTGCGCCATGCCCCTGGCAAGCCGATCTTCGTGGGGCCCCTGCGGGGTGCCGCCGAGTGGCTCAGTCTTCCGGGGCGATCGTGACTCTCAAGCCTTCGAGGGCACCGGTCACCGGCACCTGGCACGAAAGCCGCGAATACGCGCTGCGGTGATCAGAGCTGTCGAGCAGATCGTTCTCGTCCTCGCTCATCTTCGGCAGCTTGTCCATGTAGTCCGGATCAATGTAGACGTGGCAGGTGGCGCACGAGCAGCAGCCGCCGCACAGCGCGAGAAGCTCGTCAAAGCCGCCGTCGCGGATCACTTCCATAAGCGTCCGGCCCTCGGTCGCTTCGACGTTGGCTTCGTTACCCGAATGGTTGACGACGATGATCTGCGGCATGCTTTTCGATCCCCTTTGATACGCTGCGTATCATAACGTGTGCTACTCGACTTTGCCGCAGGCTGCTAAAGGCTGCGACCCGCTTTTGCAAGGTGACTGGATTCATGGGGCTCACTGCTGATCGGTTGCGTACAGGCCTGGATGTTCTGGCCGCTCGCGAGCCCGGCTTTGCGCGTGCACTGGAGCTGGCCGGCTACCCCGAGCCGCGCATTCGGGCGACCGGCTACGCGACGCTGCTGCGCACCATCGTCGGCCAGCAGGTAAGCGTCGCCGCCGCCGCCTCGGTATGGGGCAAGCTCGAAACGCTGCTGGGCGAGACGATGGCGCCCGAGGCCTTGCTCGCCGCCGAGTTCGAGGCGCTGCGCGGCTGCGGGCTGTCGCGCCAGAAGCAGGGCTATGCGCGCTCGCTGTGCGAACTGGTCGTCGCCGGCAGCCTCGACCTCGCCGCCCTGCCCGCCGACGACGAGGAGGCGATCGCGCAACTGGTGCGGATCAAGGGCATCGGCCGCTGGTCGGCCGAGATCTACCTCCTCTTCGCCGAGGGGCGCGAGGACATCTGGCCCGCCGGAGACCTGGCCGTCCAGGCTGGCCTCGACCGCATCCTCGGGCTCGAGGCGCGACCGAGCGAGAAGGAGGCGCGGGCGCTGGCCGAGCCCTGGCGCCCGCACCGCGGCGCCGCGGCGATCTTCACCTGGCACTGCTACAACAACGCGGCGCTTTGAGGGCCCTGCCCGCTTGTCCGGAGCGCAAGTTGATGAAGTGCATGCGCGGCGCCCCGTCTGGGAGCGGCGGCGCGCCCGGCGCGACCGGCACGCCCGCAAGGGCCCGATGCGACGATAGCAGACGCCGGACCTGTAGGAAAACGGGACCTTGCCCACCACCTGCCCACCGCCTCGCCCCGCGCCCGAAACGCCAGCGGGGGCGAGTCCTCCCCGGACCCGCCCCCGCCCTTTGCCTGCCGGCGCGCGCAAGCGCGCCCTTGCAGGAGCGATCAGATCCCGTCGACGGCCTTGCTGACGAGGACGTTCACCGCCACGCGGCGGTTCTGCGCCTTGCCTTCGGGCGTGGTGTTGTCGGCGAGCGGGTCGGCCTCGGCCATGCCGGTCGGCGTCAGCATGCGATAGGGCTTCCAGTGGCAGGCCTGCTGCAGGTAGTTCACCACGCGGCTGGCGCGCTTTTCGCTCAGCGTCTGGTTGTACTCCTCGCTGCCGACCGAATCGGTGTAGCCGACCACCAGCAGCAGCGCGTTGTCGGTCTGCTCGGCCTGGCTGGCGGCGGCGCACAGATCCTGCATCGCCTGCGGGGTCAGCTGGTACTTGCCGGTGGCGAAGTTGACGTTGGTGGTGAACTTGACGTTGTACTTGTCGATGTCGCCCATGCGGCCGCGCAGCGCCTCGGTCGCGGCCTCGTTCGAGGCGAAGCGCTGGTCGGTGCCGTTGTGGATCATCTTGGCGGTCTTCAGGTCCTTGCCCTGCAGCGCGATCGCGCTGGCATATAGCGCATCGCCGCTGCCGCGGGTCTTGACCGTCACCGGCAGGCCGTTGAGCAGCGAAGTCGCCGCCAGCTTGTTGCTGTTCATGCCGAACAGGCCCTTCTTGGCGGTGATCTTGGTGGCATCGGTGATGGTGACGACCGACCTGGTGCCGTCCTCGGCGGTCACCTGCATGCGATCGCCGCTGCGCGCGGAGATGATGCCCTTGACGTCGGGACCTTCGGGCAGCGTGGCGGGATCGACCGGACGCTCGCCGTAGACGGTGGCGGCGACGTCCGCGTCCGGGGCGCCTGCTGTGGATTGCTCGCCGGCCGGCTGCGAGTCCTGCGCCTGGACCGCGAACCCGGTCGAGGCGGCGCCCGCCAGCAGGGTCGCCAGCAGCAGAGCTTTGGGTTTGGAAGATATGACGGAGGCGGTGGTGGTCATGGCATTGTTCCTTCGATGCGATCGGCCGGGCCTGCGGGTCGCAGCTTCACGTCCGACGACCGTGCCCGCGCGAGACATGTGCCCTGGGGCATGTGCCCCTGGCATCGCGCCCCTGGCAATCGGTGTCGGAACCCTCTCCATCCGGCCTCTTGTTTTGCCCGCACAGGATGGCGCGGGACATGCGACGAGACGCCGCACGAGGCGGCCTCACCCCCTGCCTGTTCATCCCGACCTTGCGCGCAGATGAATGGGGGGCTGCGTGCTGGAGGGACGGGGGTAGCGTGGGCCGGGGGTGCGATGAAGTGAGTGGGGGCATTCTAACTACGAGCGAGCGCGGGTTACACACGATAGGCTTGTGGCAGCGCGTCGAGGGTTCGTCGTCCCTTACGAAGCACAATCTTAGCACCAACTTTTGGGACAATCCCGTCATTTCCACGCGACGGGGT
>Ga0070667_100000129_pt1 | contig 95291 bp, 83 predicted proteins | sample KBSS33metaG_FD_64659 | JGI IMG/M metagenome (GOLD analysis project Ga0070667, IMG submission 64659) | Switchgrass rhizosphere microbial communities from Kellogg Biological Station, Michigan, USA - KBS S3-3 metaG | ecosystem: Host-associated > Plants > Roots > Rhizosphere > Soil ...
CGTTTTTTGTGCAGTGCATTTTCAGGCACCGAGAGGTAATCCGATCGTGCGGCGTTTGTAGGCCTTGGATGCGGGAGGGCTGGCTGTGAGCTCGCGGATGGCCGAGGATGGCAATGATGGTCTCGTCGTGATGTCGGTACTTGCGCTCAAGCTCATCGAGCTTGCGGGTAAGCGCCGTGTTGGAAGCAAGGAGGTCGCGCAATCGCACGAACGCGCGCACGACATAGAGGCTCATCTCGACGGCGCGCGGGCTGTTCAAGAGCGTGGCCGCCATAATAGCGCCGTGCTCGGTGAATACTGACGGCGGAAATCGTGGGTCGCGATGCTTCTGGGAACCGGTCACAATCTGTGACCGGTTCAGGGCTTCGACCTCGATGCGGGTCAAGCGGAACATGAAATCCTGGGGGAAGCGCTCGGCGTTCCGTTTGACGGCTTGGTTAAGTACTTTGGTGGTGACGCCGTAGAGGGTGGCGAGCTCGGCATCCAGGATCACTTTGTAGCCGCGCAGGACCAAGATCGAGCGGGTGATGTGCTCGACGGGCACGAGGGCTGTACCGGTCCGCTTCGCCATAGTGTGCCCCCTTCAGGCGGCTCCGCAGATGCAGTTTCATTTTCGGCATCCGGCCGAATTTAGCAGGGGTGGGTCTCGCTGTACTCCGCTCTGAGCGGTGCGTTTGCACTGAAAACTGATTCATACGGCCGTATGGCCATGATCCGGCTGATACTTCTCGGCGTTCGACCGGATCAACGCCCGTGGGGTCAGGCGGCAACCGCCACCGGCTTCCCCTCAGATCGGTGATTCCTCCTGCCTCTCGTACCAGCGGGTGAGTCGCCGGCACACCGCTTCATACTCCGGCCGGGTGAGCTTCATTCAATTCCTCCATGACCTCCGCGGCCTGACGCTCCTGCACCGTGTTCTCAATCACCACCAGTACCTGCGGATCATTGGCGCGGCCGTTCGATGATCTCAGGCTGAGCCTCCGGCTTGCCTCTCGTGCTCAGCAGGGTCTTCTTGGCCCCACGGGGGTGGACACTAACGACTCGATGCCGCCTTTGACGAACGGTTTCGTCCAGAGCCCGATGGCAATAGCGAGCCATACGGGGAACGAGAACAGTAGCCATGGCAGGTTCTGCTGGGCGTTGCCAGACAGGAAATGAAGCAGTAGCCCAATCAACCCGGCGCCGACCTGAGTTGCGACCAGAGTCCGCACAATGCGGCCACCGTCAACTCCATCCCGAAAGCGCCACGCGGCACCTGCCATGACGAACGCGAGCGGATTAAACAGGAGCAGATTCGCGTTCCCCCATGCAGCGTGATGCGCCGTGAGTGTCCAAAGCGCAAGGAGTACCGTGCCCAGGAATCCCGCGAGGATAAGAAAAGCGACCGCCAGAGACGCGTACAGCACAGGAAGCCGGGCTCTTGAGGCCAGCATTACGACAGCGAGCACCAGGCCGGCAATACCGAGCGGAAAATTGAGGTCCGGCGGCAATGTGCTAGGTGGCCCCAGGTGATTTGCCGCGATTTCACGCTCATTTACAACCAGCGGTTGGACGCCGCCGTGACCGTCTGGCATCCGCACGGTGCGTATTTCGCGTGCGAGCACCATCGGCAGGAAGCTTTCCTGCCATTCGTTCAGGGGTTGATCAGCCGATCGGCCGAGCCCAAGATCCATGGCAAGCATCAACCACGGCTGCACGCTCATCAGGCGGTTGATCTGCTGGCGATAGGTCATAGGTGCGGGCTGCGCGGTTAAGGCCGCTCGCAGCCCACCACCAAGCACAAAGTTCAACGCATCGCGGATGCGTGTCGAACAGTTTCTGGTGAGATAATCGTAGTCATAACTCAGATTCTCTGGCCGCAAGTTCCAAAGCAAGAACGCACGTAGATTCTCAGCCTGCGCAGCCGACAACGCGAGCCGCTGCTCGAGGACCGAACGGCCCCCGTCAATGTAGTCCTGTTGGTTAACGTCACTGGACCCGGCGTCGATCATGTAGCGCATATGGCCACGCGCGAAGTTCCAGATGAAGTCACTATCGTCGAAATCGAATACCCCGTAGTTGAAGTCTCCTGACTCCCCGGAAGCGCGGTCGCGTATCCGGATCGCGTCGTGCCCAAAGCGCTCCCAGTAAATCGCGCCGGGCCCATATGTGACCAGTGACACCTCTAAATCCTCGCCCGGCGCGTCGAGGACGCCGGCGCGCGCGCCGACGGAAACGGCAAGGCCAAGCAGCACGACGTAAAGGCATATTCCACTTCTTCGCATTAACCACGCCTTGGCGTCTCTGAGGGGTGCGCGAATTGTACATGTGCAGGCGGGCGCGATGAGTGAGCCGCGGCTTCGCGGCCGGCGCTCGGGATTACGTCTGTGATTGCGGGACCAAGAGCACGATCGCTGTTTCCGGCGCGGATTCGTTCAGCGTTTTGTGCGTAGGAGATAATCAGCATGACAGCTCGATGTCATCCCCCCATGTGCTGTGAAACCAAGAAGTCTACATGGGGCGAAGCCACGGCCACCGCTTCGATCCGTGCCTGCGCATCTCACTCACCGATCCATGCAGAGGTGAGAAAAAGAAGCCTCCGCTGCCGCTTGAGTCCGCTAACGCCCGCGTTCTCCCTACCTACCCGGTAGGGTGAGTTCTGAGCGGCGCGTGGTACGGTTGATGAGGCGGACGCTGAGGTCGGTCTCGAGCTTCTTCATGGCGTCTGAAAAGGGTGGCTGCTCAATGCCAATCTTGAGGGTGGCGCGGCCGGCTTTGAATTGTTGAGCAGGTCAGCTGGAAGAAGGAGTGGCTTCCAAGTCAGCCAACATTTGCTGTGCTGTTGTCACTAGTTCCGGCAAGTCGTTCTGTACGGCATCCCAAAGAGTCTGGTAGTCCACGCTGTCGTATCCGTGGCTGATTTTGTCACGCATCCCAGCAACCAGTTTCCATGGCACCTGGGAGTAACGCTGGCGCAGCTCCTCGGGCAACCGCTTGACCGCCTCACCCAGTACTTCCATGACGCGTTCGAACGCAAACGCTTTTTCCCAGTCGGCTTCAAGTTGTTCCACGGTTCTGCCAGCGCATAACGCCTGAGCGTGTCCCACGTATTCGATGATCTGACGCAGCGTCAGGCGATCGTCATGCTTGCTCATACACCGGTACCGCATCCCGCAAAATCTCGTCGCGGAAGTATTTGCTCAGCCACGCCGGCGTATTGAAATCCACTCTCCGACCGATGATTCTCGAGAGTTCTTCGCCGTAGCCGAAGAATTTCAAGCCTGGATGTGTCCCCGGTTGGAATTCGGCCAGCACGTCGACGTCGCTGCGCGACGGATCGAAATCGTCCCGTAGAACGGATCCGAAAAGGCTCAGCTTACGGATCCCCCGGGCACGGCAAAACTCCGCTAATGCGCGACGATCGATAGTAATGGGGAGGTTAGGGCTTTTCATAAGGGTAGATACTACCCCATTAACGCCCGCGCGGCAGCGCGAATACACGAGGCCGCGATGTCCGATTTACGGTAAATGCCATTCGAGACCGCTAGCCTTGGGGCGGAAAAGAATCATCCGCTGCCGCTCACTCCGTAACATTGAAAAACTTGAACATTACATACCACGACGGCCCTCTGTTGAGGCGCGTGCGGCTGTCTCGATCACCCGGGCCACGGCGCGGGGGTTGGAGATGTGTATGAGATGACCCCCCTTGAGCACGCTCACCTTCGATCCCGCGCGCTTGGCCATCCGTCGCGCTACGCTTAAGTCAAGCTCGCGGTCCTCGGTGGCGATGATCACGTAGCTGGGCTTATCGCGCCAGGCGGCGACGGTCAGCTTGGTGCTGAAGGCGGTGCCCGATATCGGCATTTGCGAGCGCGCCATGAATCCGGCTGTCGCCTTGGGCAGATCGGTGCCAAGGTCGGCGGCAAACTTCGCTGGATCGAGGAAGATGAACCCGTCCTTGGTCTGCCGCAAATCGTTGCTCGCCTGCTTCTTCGGCGGCGCCACCTCGGCGCTGCTCTCTCCGACATCAGGTTGGAGCGCGGCCACATAGACCAGCGCCTTCACCTTGGGGTCGCTGCCGGCAACGGTGATGATCGAGCCGCCATAGCTGTGGCCGACGAGGATGACCGGGCCGTCCTGCTGGTCGAGGACGCGCCGGGTCGCGGCCACATCCTCGTCGAGCCCGGTCAGCGGCTGCTGCACTATGCTGACGCGATAGCCGTCCCGGGTCAGCACGTCATAAACGCCCCGCCAGCTCGAGCCATCGATGAGTGCGCCGTGAACGAGGACGATGTTCACATCCGTCGTGGGCGACGGAGCCGATTGTACGTTCGTGCTGGCGGCGATCGTAAGCGCCGTCATCGCCCCGAGAAACTTTTGAGTCGTCGTCATGCCGGTATCCATTTTTGATGCAGAGTGGTGAGCTGTAGGGATCAACGCTGATGGCCCGTCGGGTACGGGTCCTGCAGAGCGATGGAGCCGGTTTCCAGCAGGGACTTGAGGTTCGAGAGGATCTTCGGCCAGCCGCCGGACACCGCCTCGATGAGCTTCGAGGGTTCGCGCTCGATGGTGTGGGTGATGGAGAGTTTGATTGCCGACCCACAGGGTTCCAGTTCTATCGTGCAGAGCGAATCGCCTTCAGCCTTGAGCTCGGGCTTGAACTGGTTCTGCCAGCGGATCGTCAAGCGCCGTGGCGGCACGGCCTCGACGATCTCGCCGGCGTCGGTGATGCGGCCGTCGGGGTACACCATCTTCCACGAGGACCCTGCAGTCCACTGGCTCTCGCAGTGCGTGCCGAACCAGTACTGCTTCATGAATTCCACGTCGTGGGTCAACGCTGACCACAGCTTCTCCAGCGTGGTGCGGATGTAGGTCACGCAGACAAAGGTCGATCTAGCCATGGGCTTTCTCCAGTCGTTGTTTCAGGTCCGAGAGCGCCTTGAGGCGCGGCTTCTCGAATTTGGCAATCCAGCGTTCGTAGATCTCCTGCAGTGGGACTGGATTGAGGAAGTGCAGCTTTTCGCGACCGCGCCGCACGGTGGAGACCAGGTTGGCGGCCGCAAGCACGTCCAGGTGCTGCGTCACGCCCTGTCGCGTCATGTCCAGGTGCTCGCATAGCTCGTTCAGCGTGCGGCCGTCGTGCGCATGCAGCAGGTCTAGGAGCTTCCTGCGGCTGGGGTCGGCTAGGGCCTTGAATAGCAAGTCGGTGTGGTGGCGTTCTGCCATGTTCTATTGCAAGTAATTACTTGCCTAAATGATAGGCAAGTCAAGACTTGCATGTCAAGCGCTGCCAACCCCGGGCGGCCAGATGCGCGGGCGGGGGCGTCAGCTTCGGGCTTTGGCTTTGTTCTTGTTCAGGGCCACGGCGGCGCGAATGAGCGTCTTCAACGCCTTCTCGTTGATCTTCTCGCCCTCGCGGAAGTCGATGGCACGCCTTGTATTTCCTTCGAGACTGGAGTTGAAGAGGCCCGCAGGATCCTCGAGAGCCGCCCCCTTGGCGAAGGTCATCTTCACGACGCTCTTGTAGGTCTCGCCCGTGCAGATCAAGCCGTCGTGCGACCACACCGGAACCCCCCGCCACTTCCACTCCTCGACGACTTGCGGATCGGCTTCCTTGATCAGGGCACGGAGCCGGCTCAGCATCTTGCCCCGCCAGTCGGCAAGTTCCTTGATTCTCGCGTCGATCAGCTGGGAAGGAGACCGGTTTTTCTGCGAGCCGCTGTTCTTCATGCCCGTTTCCCCGCTTTGGGCGGCCAACTCGGCGGCTCGACACCGAATTGCCTTGCATACTCAATGTTCAGGCGCGGCCAGTCGAATTTCATCGCTTCGCCGGCGACGATACGCCCGATGGGATCATTGGCTAGGAGCCGCTCGAGCACATCGAGACAGATGTGCCAGCCCGCCGCGCCCATCGATATGAAACTCCGATCGATGTTGTGCCAGAGTGTGAGGCGCGTTCCGTCGCCGAGAGGCTCGAGCTGCCAGCGGATGTCTTTGTCCCACCAGCGATACTCCAGCAGCTTCGGCTCCTCGGCGCGGGTCACGCGGCTTTCCGTGGTCTGGGGCGTTGGGGCTCCGACCGTCGTCAGCGTGACGGAGCCGACAGCGCCCAGGTCGCGGTCGGCATCGAACGGCGCCCATTCACGCAGACTGGCCGGGTCGGTCAACGCCTTCCAGACCTTGTGCGGCGGATGGCGCAGCTCGCGGACGATGATCAGCGTCCAGTTTTCCCCATCCTTGCGGACCTCGGCTCCGGCGGCAGGGCCGGGCATGTATTCGTCGCGGCGGCTCATCGTTTCTGACCTTTGTGGCGTGGTGCGGGATTGATCCGATCGAGGTGACGCTCAAGTGCATCGATGTGGGCGGACCAGAATCGGCGGAACGGTGCGAGCCAGGCGTCGATCTCCATCAGCGGCTCCGGTTTGATCCGGTACAGCCGCCGCTGTGCGTCAACGCGCGACTCCACGAATCCGGCCTCGCGAAGCACCCGCAGGTGCTTTGAGATCGAGGGCTGCGGCAGGTTTAACCTTTCCTCGATATCACCGACGGAGCGTTCGGCGGAAGCGAGCAGGCTCAGGATGGCGCGGCGGCTGGGCTCGGCGATGACGGCGAATGTGGATTCCATTCCAAGTATATACCGGGGCACGTATATTAATGTCAAGCAGACGACCTCGACGAACGCGCAGTTATAAAGAGTAGACGGGGAACGGCATCTGAGGCTCCAAAATGAACCAACCCGACCCGTCACGCTCTCATGCAAAGGTGTCGCATGAGATGGATTGACGCAAAGTCGCTGGTACTCACCGCACTCTGTGCAGTCGCGGTTTTCTCCACGGCGGCCTGGGCTGCGCTGGGCGAGGATGCGGCATCGGTACAGGCCGATGGCGTGCATATGAAGGCGGCGCTCAGTACGCGTAGCGCACCGTCCTACACCGTGCACGAGCTCACGCTTCCCGGCGGGACCCTCGTGCGGGAGTTTGTCTCGAGCGCCGGCAAAGTGTTTGCGGTGTCCTGGGCGGGATCCTTCATGCCGAATCTGCGTCAGATCCTGGGGGCGTATTTCGAGCCCTATCATGTGGGCGCCGCAGCTCGCCATGCAGGGCACTCGCGGGTCTCGGTCAGCCAGCCGGATCTGGTCGTCCATTCTTTTGGGCATGCGCGCGCCTTCCACGGTCAAGCCTATCTGCCGCAGGAGCTGCCGCCCGGCGTCACCCCTCAGGAGCTGCGCTAGCATGCGGGTCGCCGCGCCGGTGGGCGCCATGCTTCTTTTGTTGAGCGGCTGCGGCGGGGGTGGCGGGAGCAGCACGGGGCCCATTGCGCTGCCCACGGGTTCCAACGTCGCGCCCGTGACAGTCGACAGCGGACCCGCTGGGACGGTCAACACCGCCTTCGTCAGCGTCACCGTGTGCGCGCCGGGCACGGCCGACTGCCAAACCGTCGATCATGTGCTCGTCGACACCGGCTCGAGCGGCCTGCGGCTGGTCGCTTCCGTGCTGCCGGCTTCCTTCACCCTCCCGGCCCTTGAGGACAACGCCGGGAATGCGCTCGCCGAATGCCTGGCGTTCGCCGATGGTTTCGCTTTCGGCTCGGTGAAACAGGCCGATGTCAAGATCGCAGGCGAGCAGGCCAGCGCCCTGCCCATTCAGCTCATCGGCGATGCCGCGTTCGCGGCGGTGCCCTCGGACTGCTCGGGCGTGGGTCCCGCGGAGGACACCGTACAGGCGCTCGGCGCCAATGGCGTACTGGGATTGAGCACATTCCGCGAGGATTGCGGCTCGGACTGCGCTGCCTCGGCCCTGCCCGCGAACTACTACAGCTGCCCGCAGGGCAGCTGCGCGCCGGCCGCCGTGCCCCTGGCCAGCCAGGTACAAAACCCGGTCTGGCGCTTCCCGGTGGATAACAACGGGTCGAGCCTGGTGATGCGCTCCGTCGACCCGGCGGGCGCGGCGCTGGTGCAGGGCGCGCTGGTCTTCGGTATCGATACTCAGGGGAACAACGCTCTCGGCAGCGCCACAGTGCTTGGCGTCGATGCCGATACCGGTGACTTCACCACGCTGTACAAAGGCAGCTCTCTTACCTCAAGCTTCATTGATTCGGGGTCCAATGGTCTTTTTTTCGATGATAGCGCGCTGCCAAAATGCCCGCAGGCAATCGGTTCGGACTTTTATTGCCCCGCCAGCGTGCAGTCGCTGACGGCCACCCTGCAAAGCGGCGGCGTAAACCGCGATGTCCCCTTCAAGGTCGCCAATGCGCAAACGCTGTTCAGCGCCAATACGGACTTCGTCGCTTTCGGCACGCTGGCCGGCACCGCAGCGTTCAGCGGTAGCTTTGACTGGGGGCTGCCTTTTTTTTACGGACGTCAGGTGTTTGTCGCCATCGAAGGGCAGAGCACCGCTGCGGGACCCGGGCCCTTCGTGGCGTTCTGACCGGCCGTTGTGGCAAAGTGCCTGCTGGATCGAAAAGGGGGGATTGAGATGGATTTCTCCGATTTGCCGGCACCGCCGGACATGCCGATCGCTCATGACGCGCTGGTGCTGGTGGGGGACGGGGAGAAGGCGTTGTTTCTGCGCAATCAGGGCACCCCAATGCACGTCAAGCTGATCGTCGAGCGGGTGTTCGGCCATGACAATCCGTCCACGCACGAGCAGGGGACCGACCGGCCGGGGCGTACCCATTCGCGCATGACGGTAAGGCGCAGCGCCATGGAGGAGACGGACTGGCATCAGCTGGGGGAGGAGCGCTTCACGAGCGAGATCGCGGCGGCGCTGTATCGGCTGGCGCACGCGAACCGCTTTTCCAGTCTGATCGTGGTTGCGCCACCGCGGGTGCTGGGCGCGCTGCGCAAGGCGCTGCATGCGCAGGTTATTGCGCGCATTGCGGCCGAGGTGCCGAAAGAGCTGACCTCCCACACGGTGGGGGATATAGAGCGAATACTGACGGACTAACGGCTGTCGACAATCTCCTCTTCGGTCAGTGAGCGCACCGGTTCGGTGATGGGTGCGCGTTGCACGGCCTTGCTGCTCGCAGGAAATTTCTGAGATCGCCGCGATTCACGGATGATCGGTATGATGCCTATCATCGGTACGATACCGATGATAGGCAAGCGGGCGATGATATGCCCAGCGTCAGGTTGCCGTCAGTTTAGGCGCTCAGTCTCAACCTGGGATTCAAACCAGAGGCTCGATATGAATCAGCCAGCGCAACGGATGACGCCTTCGACAGCCGCCGTGGGAGCGGCCGTCTGCCAGCCCGCTCCCCGCAGTGCGCTCAACCATCGCTGGGGACATCGTTTGAGAGTGGATATCGATGTGCAGCTGCTGTGTCCCCCTCAGACCACGGGATTCGGCCGTCTCACGGACATGAGCGTCAGCGGCGCATTTGTGGAGACCGATCTCGACCTGCCGCTGCTGAGCGCAATCCGCGTGTTGAGTGAGGTCAGAAACGGACACGAGAACTTCGAGTCGCACACCGCCACCGCGTATGTGGTGCGCCGTAGCCACGCGGGAATCGGCATCGAATGGCTGCAGCTTGCACCAGCACTGGTACGCGCCATCCTGGCGGAGCCGCTGTCGACCGGCACGACAGCTTCGCTGCAGGCGTGTATGCTCCGGTGATGCGGGTTCTGATCGTCGAGGACGATCGCGTCGTGGGCGATGCGGTACACGGCGCGTTCGTGCGCGAAGGCTATGCCGCCGATCATGTCGAGTCCGCTGAACGGGCCAAGGCGGTGCTGCAGGCCGAGCATTACGATCTGGCCGTGGTGGATATCGGGCTGCCTCGCGAGGATGGACTGCAGCTGCTGCGGGACTTGCGGCGCAGGGGGCGCCATCTGCCTGTGCTTATGCTGACCGCCCGCGATGGGCTCTCCGACCGTGTCAATGCGCTCGATCTTGGCGCGGACGACTATCTCACCAAGCCTTTTCAAGTGAGGGAACTCCTGGCGCGCTGTCGAGCTCTGGTGCGGCGGGCGCACGGCACCGCGAGCGCCCAGGTGACTTGCGGCGCGCTGCAGCTGGATCTGGCGCACCGGGAAGCCTCGCGCGACGGCGTACCGCTCAAGCTCACTCACCGGGAATGGTCGATACTCGAATGCCTGGCGCTCAATGCCGGGCGCATCGTCTCGAAGGACAAGCTCATGAGCGCGACCTTAAGTTTCAGCGATGAGATTACGCCCAATGCGGTCGAGGTCTATGTCTCGCGGCTGCGCTCCAAATTGGGCGATGCCGCCGCCATTCGCGTCATTCGCGGCCTCGGCTACCGTCTCGATGAGCACAAAAACTGATAGCGCCCTGTCCATCCGCCGGCGGCTGCTTCTCTGGCTGGCCATCCCGGCCACGTTGATATTGTTGGCGGGCACGGCCAGCGATTATTTCTGGGGCATCGATCCTGTGCGTGGTGCCTACGATCGGGCCCTCGCGGATGGCGCGCTGTCGATCGCCGCGCATGTGCACGCTAGCCCCGACAGCCGCATTCGCGTGAGGCTGCCCGATGAGGCGATCGAGGTGCTGCGCAGCAACTCCAGCGATTCGATTTATTTCCGCGTGTCGGCGCCCGATGGCTCCTTTCTGGCGGGCGATCCGGACCTGCCGCATCCGCCGCCCGGCGCATCGAATCCCTCCTTCCACGATTCGATGTTCCGTGGCCACCCCATCCGCTTGGCGAGCTATCGAAGTACCACGCGGCTGGGGACGGTCACGACGGTGGTAGCTGAGACGCTGAACAAGCGCAGACAGATACACGATCAGCTGCTCTCTGGCGCGCTGTCGGTGGATTTGCTCGAGCTCGCCGCCATTCTCGCTCTTCTGTGGCTAGGGATTGGCCTCGCCCTGAAGCCCCTGCAGGCGCTGCGTGAGCAACTGGCGCGCCGCTCGGCGCGGGCGCTCGATCCCATCGATGCGACGGGGGTGCCGGCGGAGGTGAGCACGCTGGTGACGGAGCTCAACCGGCTGTTTGCCACGCTCACGGACAGCCGCAGCGCGCAGCGGCAATTCCTGCAGAGTGCCGCACATCAGCTGCGCACGCCGCTCACGGGCATGCAGGCGCAGCTGGAATTGCTGATCTCGGAGGAGCCCACGCCGGCGCGCCGCGAGCGTCTCGCGTATGCCTTGAGTGCCACGCAGCGGCTCTCCCACACCACGCAGCAGCTGCTGGCGCTGGCGCGTTCCGAGCATACGACTGCCATGGACGCCGATTTCCGTGCTGTCGATCTTGCGGAGGTGGCCGAGGCCAGCGTGGCGGACCATGTCAGCCGTGCGGCGGCGGCCGGGATCGATCTCGGAGCGGAGCTCGCGCCCGCCGTCACCGAGGGGATTGCATGGCTTTTGAAAGAGGCAGTCAACAATCTGGTCGACAATGCGCTTACGTACACACCGTCCGGAGGCGTGGTGACGGTGCGCACAGGGCTGCGTGACGGCGCCGCCTTTCTCGAGGTACTCGATACGGGCGTGGGTATCCCAGCCGAGGAGCGCGCCCAGGTCACAGACCGCTTCTATCGCGGCCGGCAGTCGCGCGGCACGGGCAGCGGCCTAGGGCTGGCGATCGTCGGGGATGTCGCGCGCTTGCATGACGCCGTGCTGAGCATCGAGAGTGGGGCGGACGGGCAGGGGACTTGCGTACGGCTGGAGTTTTTATAAAGAAATCTTTACTTTAAAGCTTAAAGGCGTGGGGGCTAAGGAATTCGGCCAGATCTTTTCGCAGGTCACGTATCAGCTGGAACAGTGGGCGGATTTTGCAGAGCAAGCCGGCGTTGGGTCAACGCTGACACAAGCAATTCAAAAGGCGATCGAGGGCCGCCGTCGTGCGGTAGGGTAGAAATACATGTATGTCTGTATAAAATTCCATCCACGCGGGGGTGCAGCCGCTGCGGCAAGCCCCGAGGAGATCCCCGGCCGGCATTGGTCACTCACTGTTACCAAGTCCCTGTCCGAAGGCCCCTGGTATCCCACCGTCGAGGAGCATGCCGATGAGGCCGGCTACCGTCTCTTCGCCGGGCGCCTGACGCAGCACAAGGCCGGCGACCCATTGCCGGCGGGCCTCAACCTCACCGCCGGCGCCGCCGCTGACTGGCGCTTAGATGGCGGCGAGCCCGATGGCAGCTGGCTCGCGCTGAAATTCGACCGCAGGAACGATGAGGTTTCCATCACGGCCGATCAATGGGTGCACCAGCGCTGGTTCTACACGCAGCGCGGCGAGGACTGGTATTTCGCCAACTCGCTGCTCTTCCTGCGCCGCATCGCCGGCGGCGACTTGAGGATTGAGCGGCGCGCGCTGCCCTACCTGATGGTGTTCGGCTATCTCCCTGGACGCATCACACCCCTCAAAGGCGTCTCGTCGCTGCTGCCTGGCGAGGTGATTACCGTGTCGCGGGGGCAGATGCGCAGCACCTCGCGCACCCAGCTTCCTGTGAAGCGGTCGCTGACCGGTCAGACACCGCGCGATATCTCCCCGCAGGCCTGGAGCGAGTACACGGCGCAGATCCTGGGGACCATCCAGGAAGCGGTGAGAAACGAGCTTGAGGGGGTCAGCGAGATCGTCCTACCGCTCTCCGGCGGCATGGACTCCCGCTTCATGCTGGGCTGCGCGCTCGATGTGCTGCCCCGCGAGCGCATTCTCACCTACACCTTCGGCGATCCGCGTACCCTCGATCAGAAAATCGCCAAGGCACTGTGCCGCAAGCTCGGCCTCGAGAATGTGACCGTGGCCATGGACCGCCGGCCGATAGATGAGGCCTGCGCGGACGGTTTCATGCATTCCGAAGGAATGACCTTCGCGCTGCCTAATACTCCTCTGGGTACCGATCGCCGGGCAGTGCACAAGCCGGGCACTTATGTGCTGAGTGGCATCCTGGGCGATGTGGCCTTCGGCTCGCGGGATGTCAACGATCGCGATCCCACCCACAACACCGACGACTTCCTCTTCAAGAGAGTGCTCGCGCACGGCTATGCCAAAGAGGCGCTGCCGCTGCTTGCCGCGCCGCACTGGGATGAGATGGGTTACGAGCGGCAGGTGCGCGCGACACCGGGGGAGTCGCTCATCGAGCGCTTCGACCGCTGGGCCTATGGGACCCATTGGGTGGGTCGCCTCAGCTACCATATTTTTGTGTTTCGCGACCGCGCCTTCTACCTGGCGCCCTGCATCGAGCGCAAGGTCTGGGATTTGTCGCTTACGCTGCCGGAGGCGGTGCGTCAGCGCCAGCGGGGATACTTCGAGGCCATGAAGCTCGGCTATCCGCAGCTGCATGCCTATCCCACCGCGCGCAACATGGGGCTTGCGCCCGGGCTTCAGAGCCGGCCGCTGCGCGCGCTGCTGAGAGCCTGGTACGGCACCCTGAACGCGCTCGACGATGGGCTGTGGAAGGCCACCGGACGCACCTGGTACTTCGATCCGCGGCAGTTTTACGGTCACCGCCACGAGCTGCAGCAGCCTTCGTATCGTGCCGCCATCGAGGAGTGCATCGCGTATCTCAAAAAGACACCAGCCTTCGATCCGCGCGGACTCGATGCGTTGCTGGCGCGCTATCGCGGTAGACAGCCGATCTCAACTCATATTCTCCGCGGTCTACTTACAGCTCGAGAATGGGAGCGGCGCTACGCATGATGCACCGAAAAATGTAAAGTCTTCACGTGCATTCAACAGAGTGTCCCAAGCTTGCGGTCGAGTTTCTTTGTCCGAATTGTGATCAATCCGTCACATTCCATTGCGGCTAATCGCTAGGCTATGCGCTCGTTTTCTAAGGGGCGCGCCGTTTTCGGTGCGATCAAAGAACATATGTCAAGCAAGCTTTGGGTGGTTCTGGCCAGCACAAGTCTTCTCGCTCTCGCCGCCTGCGGTGGTGGTGGTGGCTCGAGCGGTAGCTCGTCAGGCTCTGGTTCCGGATCAGGTTCAGGATCGGGCTCAGGCTCAGGCTCAGGCTCCACCGGAACGGACAACACCGTCACGGCAACTCCTTCAGATACGGGCACGGTGAATACGGTGGTGGGCGCCTCGCGCGGCTTCAACGTGACTTTCACCAGCGACGATGGCGCTTCGATCAGCAATTTGAGCATCACCTCGGGCCTGACGTTGCCCGCGGGCTGGACCGGGCCCGCCACCTTCACTTGCGCCACTGTTTCCACGGGCAACGGCTGTCTGCTCAGTTTGAATTACGCGCCCACGGCGGCCGGTAGCGGCACCATCACGCTGGCGTACAGCTACACCAACAATGCCGGCACCGCCAAGACGGGCAGCCTCGATGTGGCCTATGCTTCGACTGTGGGGGGCAACAATGTGGTGACGCAGGTCTCCCCGGCCGGACAGATTCTGGGCATTGTGGGCGGCAGTCAGCCTGTGAGCTTCACTTTCGTCACTGATGACCACCTCGTGGCCACGAATCTCGATATCACCGCGGGACTGACGAATCTGCCGACTGGCTGGTCAGGTCCGTCGACGACTTTTCACTGTGACTCGGTGAGCAACGGCAACGGCTGCCAGCTGACTCTGAACTTTACGCCCGCGGCAACCGGCTCAGGCTCTATCACGCTGAGCTACTCCTACACTGACAGCGCCAGTGTCGCCAAAACAGGTACCAAGACGGTGACTTACGCGGCGACCACGCAAAATCATGTGATCGGCACGGTAAACCCGCCGGGTGAGGTGACCGGTGTGATCAACGGCACGCAGCCTGTCTCGGTGACTTTCGCCAGCGACGACGGCAACGCGGTAACAGGTTTCTCGGTCACCACGAATCTGGCCTCGGGTCTGCCGGCTGGCTGGTCGAGTACGTCGAGCACATTTACCTGTGCCACGATTACGCGCGACAGCGCCTGCGAGCTCGACCTGAGCTACGCTCCGACGGTGACGGACCAAGGGCAGGTCACGCTCGGCTACACCTATACCGATCACACCGGCAGTGTCCAGACAGGTACGGTGGTGATTCCCTATTTGACAACCCTGAGTGACAACGTGGTGGGTGCGGTAAGCCCATCGCCGGTGCGTCTGCTCATCGGTGACAGCAAGACGGTATTCGTGACTTTCACCACGGACGATGGCAACACCGCTACCGGGCTTACCCTGACCACGCCGAATTTCGGAACCACGCTGCCCAGCGGCTGGTCGACCGATCCGGGTACTTTCAGTTGCTCTGCGGTCTCCACGACGGCGGTGAACTCCTGCCGGCTGCGGCTCTTCTACCAACCGACCCAGGCGGCGAACTCCTCGTTCTCGATCGGCTACAGCTATACCAACAATCTCGCCGTGGTGAAGCATGGCACGATCAATGTTCAGTACCGCGCGCGTTTCGGCCAGGCCTTCGTGGCCAATGGCGGCTCGACGCTTGCGGCCTGTGATGTGTTGGGCAATGGCACACTGGATGATTGCAAGACCACCGGGCAGGGCTTCGGCGGCGCCGAGGGGCTGGCCTTTGATGACGACTTCGCCTATGTGGCGGGCGGTGCCGGCGCGGTGCGGCTGTGCCTCGCCAACAACGATGGCAGCTTGTCCAATTGCAGCACCCTGCTCAGTAGTCAGTCGAATCTCAAATATCTGGACGCCACGACGACGCGCTTGTATATCGCGCAGGGCAACGCGTCGGTGCAGTCCTGCCCCATTGAGACAAATGGCACGCTCGATACCTGCGTGGCCACCGGCACTACGCCTTCCGCGGGCGTGATTGCCTTGAGTGTGGGCTCGTTCCACGCCTACCTGGCGCACACCGATGGCAATATCTATCACTGCAATGTCAGCCAATCGACGGGATTGCTGGGGTCTTGCACATCGACAGGCCAGACATTCTCCAGCCCCAGAGATGTACGTTTCGTCAAGAGCCATCTCTACGTCGCCAATTCGGACAGCACCGTGACGGTGTGTACGGTCGATCTGGCGGGCAATGGCGGCTTGAGTGCCTGCTCGCCCTCTGCGATGCATGCGCCGCCGGTGTCGATCAGCGTGCTGCTGACCCACGCCTATGTCACGGACGGAGCTACGAACGTGTATGTCTGCGATGTCGATGGGACCACGGGCGCTTTGTCAAACTGCACGGCGACGACCGGCGGTGGCACGTTCGCGACCACGAACCAGATCTCGGTGAATTGATCCGGGAGTTATGCCGGAACAGACGCGGCGATGGACCGCCGTGTCACGGCTGATCATCCATGGTGCGAGTCCATGGTACGGGGAGAAGACATCCCTGTCCCCCTTCCTGAGTCTGAGTGAATCGAATCAGATCGCGTTGACCCGCAGCGAGTTCTCCCCGCTCCAGGCAGGCAGCGGCTCATTCGTTTCCATGGGCAGCATGAGCCACCCCTTGCCATGGCGCAGCAGCTGCGCGAATTCCTCGCAGCTCACCGGCGGGCTGTGCAGATAGCCCTGCGACTGCTCGCAACCCATCTGCCGCAGCATCTCCAGCTGCTCGCGGGTCTCCACACCCTCGGCCACCACGCTCATCCGCAGACCGCGCGCCAGCGAGATGATGCTCGAGACCACGGCCCGGGCCGAACCGTCCCCGGTCAGCCCATCGGTGAAGGTCCGGTCGATCTTCAGTGAGTCGATCGGCAGGTCCGAGAGCTTGCCCAGTGAGGACACCCCCGAGCCGAAATCGTCGATGGCCACGCGGATGCCGGCCGTGCGCAGCAGTTTCAGCTTCTTCATGTCCGCTGCCGTATCGCCCAGTAGCGCCCCCTCGGTGATCTCCACATCCAGGCTGAAAATGCCGCTGGCCCAGGGCCGCGTCAGCTGCAGGAAGCGGTGCGCGAAATCGGGGCGGTGCAGCTGCACCGTGGAGATATTCACCGCCGTGCGCACCGGCGGCAGCCCGAGCCGGCGCCAGTGCTGGCAGTCGCGCGCCGCGCGCTCCAATATCCATTCGCCCACCTCGTGAATGAGGCCGCTCGATTCGAGCACTGGCAGAAATTTCCCAGGCGCCACCACACCCACTTCGGGATCGCGCCAGCGCAATAGAGCCTCCACCCCCTCGATGCGCCGCGTGCGCACGCACACCTTGGGCTGGTAGTGCAGCTCGAACTGCCGTAGCACCACGGCACGGCGCAGCTTCTGCTCGAAGGCGTGGTGCTCTAGGGTCTCGGCCAGCGTCTGCGCCTTTTGCAGCTTCGACAGATCGACGGGCATGGCCTTGGGCAGCGTAGCATTGAGGTCCACGGCGGGCGCGGCGCTCGCATGGAGCACCCGCGACACGGCTGGCACCAGCCGCGAGAGATTGGTCTTGAGCACGTAGTCCGACGCACCCTTCTGCAGCGCATCGATGGCGCGCTCCTCGCCGATCGAGCCCGACACGAAAATGAACGGGGTCTGCGGCGCCGTCTCGCGCGCAACGCTCAGGGCGGAGAGGCCGTCGAATTGCGGCAACGTAAAATCCGAGAGGATGACGGTCGGGCGGAACTCGCGCAGGGCGCGGCGCAGGCCCACCTCAGTCTGCACCCGTCGCCAGGCAAAGGGCATGCCGCTTTTGTGCAGCTCGTGGATGGTGAGCTCGGCGTCCGCCGGTACATCCTCCACCAGCAATACGCGATGCTCGCCGCTCTCGGCTCGCGGCGTCTCAGGGGTGTCTTTGTGGCTGACACCGCTCGTTTTCGGACCCCCCCACACCTGCCATTCAGTTGCAGCCATGATCCTTAGCTCCATGCAGCTTCGAGTGTCCGCCGGCCCAGGGGTCGTGGGTAATCCCCCCAAGCCTCGTGAATCACCGTAGCAAACTTGCGACAAACCGCCTGTGAAGCAGGCCAGTTTCAGGGCCCAGGAGCGTGACGCGATGCACAAGATCGTAAGACTGCGGAACTATTGCAGGGTTTTGCTCGCGATATTGGAGAGTGCGCTCTCGGTGCCGAGCGTGGTGTAGGCCTTGACCGCGAAGTACCAGGTGGCGGGCGCGGTCAGATTCTCCACTGTGTAGCTGGTGAGTCCCGCATTGGCGAGCTCCACACTGCTGTCGAGCGAGGTGGACGAAGTGCCATAGTAAACCCGGAAGCCCGCCAGGTTGGTGAGCGCGGAGCCGTCCGCATTGGTCATTGGGGGGTTCCAGGTCACGGTGGCCGATGCCATTGGGGAAGGCGTGGGGACCGGCGCTTGGGTCGGTGGAGGATCATCGGCGGGGGGCGGATCGGTTAGAGGTGGATCGCTCGCCGGAGGGGGGCTGGAAGCAGGCGGTGGGTTTACCGATGCCGGCGTCGACTGCGTTCCGCCGCCCGATCCGCCACCCCCACAACCCGCAAGCAACAGCAGAACGCAGGCGCAGGGCAACACGCCGTGCGCCGCACTTCGATCAACCCTTCCTGATCGAAACATCGGCCGCCCGCTGACAATAATTCCCGAATCGGCGTCCCTACTTGATGGTCTTGATACCCAGCTTCGAAATCGCGCTGGTCACCCCGCCCGAAGTATACGCCTGCAGGCCGAAGTACCAAGTGCCCGGCGCGAGATTACCGATCACATAGCGGGTCAGGCCGGCATTGGAGAGCTGCACCGTGCGGGTGAGCGAGGTGGAGCTGGTGCCGTAGCTGATACGGTAACCGGCGAGGTTGGTGAGTACACTGCCGTTGGTGTTGGTGGTGGGCGGCATCCACGACACCGTGGCCGAGCCGCTGGTGGTCGAGGACGACTTCACCGCGACCGAGAAAGTGGGCAGTGCGGCGGTCAGCTTCCCATCGCTGACCTTGATGGCGATGCCGCTTGTTGTCCCGACATATGAGGAGGAAGGGATACCCGCCAGCTGTCCCGTGCCCGTATTGAAGGTGGCCCAGGCGGGCTTGTTCGTGATACTAAACGTGAGCTTGTCGCCGTTAGCATCTGATGCCGTTGGCTTGAAGCTGTAAGACACACCCACCGTGGCCGAGGTCGGCGGCGAGCCCGAGATCTTTGGTGCGGCATTGGTCCCTGAGACCACGCGGATCGAAAAGGCGGGCAGGGAGACTTTCACTTTGCCGTCGCTCACCGAGATCACGATGCTGCTGTAGGTCTTGACCTGCGCGCTGGTCGGTGTGCCGTAGAGCGCCCCGGTTCGGGTGCCAAAGTAAGCCCAGACGGGCTTGTTGACGATCGAGAAGGTGAGCGCATCGCCGTTGGCGTCGGTGGCTTTCGCTTGGAACCAGTATTTCACCCCGACGGTGGCGGTACTGGCCGGTGAGCCGCTGATCTTCGGTGCGGCATTGGTGGCGGCGGTGGCCGGCAGGCTCGTGGCGAGCACTGCTACGGCGCAGAGCGCAATCAGAAACTTGGAACGCGAACCGAATCCGGTTTCGGCGACTTGGTGCATGGAACCCCCGATGTAAAATCAATCGACCCGTCGTATGCGATACGAACTCCTGCAAGCGAGGGCGCGGAGTAAATCCTCATGCGTCAATAAATTCAAAATGTCTCAGCACACAGACGTGCGCGATTGGCGACAAAGCGCCGCGACGCTTGACTCGAATTTGCCGGGGCGCGTAGGGTGCGCGGTTTTTTTAAGATTCGAAGCGTCTCATCTCAAACGAATGCACTCCAAGAGGAGTCGCGAGAGCTGCGATATAGCCGGGCGCCGGGGTGAATGAGACCACGCGCAGCGGTGGAAACAGCGGGAAATCCAGCACTTTCTCCTGCTCGGTCGCCCCGGTATTTAACAGTTGCGTTCGTACTGTTAATCCAGTGCCGGCGCTTTTGAGCGCGGCCTCTTTCCGTGTCCATGCCGTGAGCCACAACGCGCTTAAGCGCTCGGGTGCCGCAGTCTCGAAGAGCGACAACTCCTGCGGATGCAGGTAGCGGCGCGCCAGCTCGAGCGGGCGTGAGATCTCACGCAGCGCTTCGACGTCAACGCCGAGAGGACCTGCCATGCACACCGCGATGAGCGCCAGATTACCGCTATGTGACAGGTTGAAATCGAGGCTGCCCCCGCCGGAAACGGAAGGACGACCGTGCTCCCCGAGGCAGAACTCGATTACAGCGGGGTTGCAGTCAAGATAGCGGCCCAGGATCTGGCGCAGCGCCACATGGCACACAATGAAGTGCGAGCGGTCGCGCTCGAAGTGTAGGCGTGAGGCCCGCTCCCGCTCCACCGCATCCAGAATGTGTTCCAGGCCGGGCGGACTCGTCAGGTCGACCTGCCAGATATGGCAAGTATCGGGAAAGGCAGTACTCAAGCGGCAAGCAGCCCGCGCGTGCGCAACACCTCGCGCATCGGCGCGAAGGAGAATTCTCGGAGCAGCCGCCGCAGACGCGACTCGCAGCGCGAGAGATTGGTGTAATGGCGGAAGCGGGAGAGGAGGCTGATTCCGCCCACCCGCGGCTGTCCAGGATCCACCTCCCAGGGGTGCAGATAGAAGGTGAAGGGCTGGTCGTCCCTGGCATTGATCTGTCGCAATCCCGCACGCGTGACCCAGTAGGGCAGGAGGCGGAAGTAGCCTCCGCCCGAGACAGGCACACGGACGCCGAAGAACGAGGCGGCGGACATAGGAAATTCCACCAGTGTGCCGCCGCTGGGTGCCTTGATCCGGCCAGGCTCACGAGCCGCGTCCGGCAGGCCATACCGGTCGTGATGGATGGGGAACACCGAGGAGTCATACTGAAATCCGGCCTCCAGGAGAATGTCGAGCGCCCACAGCGACTCGCGCGTGATGGAGAAACTGGCGGCGCGATAACCCAGCACCGGTGCGGCGATCAGGTCTTCCAGCAGCTTCTTGGATCGCAGGGTCTCCTCGCGGAATTCGGCCGGGGTCTGCCGGTAGATGAGCTGGTGCGAGTAGCCGTGGCTCGCCACCTCGTGGCCGGCGGCGGCAATGCGCTTGATTAACGCCGGATATCGGTCGGCGATCCAGCCCAGGACGAAGAAGGTGCCCCGGATGTCGCGCTCAGCCAGCAAATCGAGGATGACTGAGGTATTGCGCTCCACGCGAGATTCGCGCTGCGGCCAGCTGTCGCGGGAGACGCCCGGTGCGAGAGCCGAAACCTGGAAGTAGTCTTCGACATCGAGGGTGAAGGCGTTGGTGAGTTGCGGCATTGTATCTTAAGTTACTGTTTTTGAATATCTTTTTAAGACGGTACACTTGACAGGCGGCCAGGGATGGATTCGTGATCCCTCGCACGCGGCAGACCTACCCCCTCCGCTATGATTAATCTCCTGTGGATCGCCCGCCGGAGCGGACGTTCTGCTAGCCTTTGATGCTCGCCGAGGGGAAATCATAATGATGCTTCGCCGTTACTTACCAAGGCTGGTCTGCGTCGCAGCGCTCACGCTCGTGGTGGCAGCCCACGCAGCGCCGCCGGCCCCGCAAGCGTCGCCGCCCGCGCCGCCCGCTGAATCCGAAAACCATTACATTATAGGACCTGGCGACACCCTGCAGGTCTTCGTGTGGCGCAATCCGGAACTCACCTCCAGTGTGCCGGTGCGCCCCGACGGGAAGATTTCCACACCGCTGGTGGAGGACATGGTGGCGGTCGGCAAGACGCCCTCGCAGCTCGCGCGCGATATCGAGAAAGTGCTCGCCGAGTACATCCGCTCGCCGCAGGTGAGCGTGATCGTGAGCCAGCCCTTGAGCGCCTTCAGCCAGGTCAAGATTATCGGGCAGGTCGCCAAGCCGCAGTCGATCTCTTATCGTGAAGGAATGAAAGTGCTGGATGCCGTGCTCGCCGTGGGGGGGCTCAGCCAGTACGCCGCCGGTAATCGCGCCAAGATCGTCAGACAGGTGAACGGCAAACAGAAGGAGATCCGCGTGAAGCTCAACGCGCTAGTCAATGACGGCGATCTCTCGCAAAATTTGGAGTTGCAGCCTGGGGACGTCCTGGTCGTGCCGGAATCTCATTTCTGAGAACATCCTAGCCATGCATGAGATTCTGGAACAAGCGGTCGGGATTCTGCGCGGGGTGTGGCGCTTCCGCCGGATCGCGCTTGCGGTTGCCTGGGGTGTGTGCCTTCTCGCCTGGCCAATCGTGCTGATGCTGCCGAACCAGTACGAGGCAACGGCACGAGTATTCGTCGATCCCAGTACCGCGCTCAAGCCGGTGATCGAGGGGCTCGCGATCCAGCAGGACGTCGATGCGGAGTTGAACCTTGTACGTCAATCGCTCCTCGGCGGCGAGCATCTCAAGCAGATCGTCGAAGAGACCGGCCTGGGCGCCAAGGCGAACACCCCCGAAAAACTGGCCAAGGTGATCGACGATCTGCGCACACGTATCAGTATCGTCACGCAGGTAGGGCAGCAGGCCGATAACGGCACGAGTCCGAGCAAGGTTTACACGATCAGCTATCAGGATGGCGTGCGCGAGCGGGCGCTGCGCGTCGTGCAGATCCTGCTGGATTCGTTCGTGGAGAACACGCTCGGCGGCAAGCGGCGTGGCTCGGCCGATGCGCAGAAGTTCGTCGAGGGGCAGATCAAGGAATATGAGACGCGCTTGAATGAATCTGAGCAGCGGCTTGCGGATTTCAAAAAGAAGAACGTCGGTATGGTGCCCGGCGATCAGCAGGGGGACTACTTTACCCGGTTGCAGGGCGAGCTCGATGCAGTGAAAAAAACGCAGACCTTGCTCGGTATCGCTTACACGCGCCGTACCACCCTTGAGGCACAGCTGCGCGGTGAGGCGCCAATCGCCGCGTCGACCGGCATCGCGAGCACCCCCGGAACGAACACGCAGGGCGGGGCGGGTGATACGCTCTCGAGAATCAAGGATACGCAGTCGCGTCTGGACGATCTGCTGCTGCGCTATACCGATAAACATCCAGATGTTATCGCGCTACGCGAGACGCTTGAGCAATTGAAGCAACGGCGTGCCGCGGAGCTTGCGGCGCTCAAGCAGGGCGATGCTGGAGCAGCCGCCTCGACCGGCGCGAGCGCGAACCCGGTGTATCAAAGTATACAGCTCGCGCTCAACCAGGTGGACGTCGAGATCGCCGGGCTCAAAGGCGAGCTGGCCGATCATCAGCGCAAGGTCGCGGAGCTGCACCAGTTCGTCGATACCATGCCGCAGGTGGAAGCCGAGTTCGCGCGCCTGAACCGCGATTACACCGTCACCAAGGCGCAATATACCGCGCTCGTCGACCGCCTGGGCAAGGCGCGTCTCGGTGAAGAGGCGGAGGCCAAGGGTTCGGTGCGTTTCGAGGTGATCGATCAGCCCACGGCGGGCTTCCAGCCCGTTGCGCCGAAACGCACACTGCTGTTGGCGGTGGTGCTCGTGGCCGCGCTCGCCTGCGGTGCGGGCGTCGCCTATCTATTCAATCTGATCAAACCGGTCTTTCATAACGCCCGCGAGCTCGGCGAGCTCACGGGTGGGCTGGTGCTCGGAGCGGTTAGCGTGACCCGAACGCCGGCTCATACCAAGGCTTTGCACCGAGGCTATTGGCGCTATTCGTTCGCGTGTGTTCTTCTCGTGGTGGCATTGGTCGCCGTCGTACTGTTGAGCCGCCAATTTGCTCCACTCAGCCTGACCGTTATTCGAGGGATGTTCTCGTGAGCCTGGTCGAAAAAGCCTTGAAGAAACTGCAAGACTCGCATGGCGCAGGCGACGCCGTGGTCGAGCCGATCCGCCCGGATGTGGTGATTGGTGCGGGTACCGGCGCGGTTGCCATGAGCGATCGGCAGATCGTGATCGATCATGCGGCTTTACGGAGGGCGGGACTTCTGGCTCCGGAAGGTCACGAGCGCCGGCTGGCCGCCGAGTACCGGCAGATCAAACGTCCGCTGCTGGCGGCCGCACTGGGTAAAGGTGAGGCGCCGCTGCCGAACGGCCGTTTGATCATGATGGCGAGCGCTTTACCCGGGGAAGGCAAGACCTTCAGCAGCCTCAATGTCGCCATGAGCATGGCGCTGGAGAAGGATATCACCGTGGTCCTGGTCGATGCCGACGTCGCCAAGCCGCATATCAGCCGTACCTTCGGCGTCGCGGAGGAACCCGGGTTGCTCGATGTATTGCGCGACGAATCGCGCGACATCGAATCCGCCATTATCCCCACGAGCATACGGGGCTTGAGCATCCTGCCCGCTGGCAGCCACATCGAAACCGCGACCGAGCTTCTCGCGAGCGCGCGTATGGATCGCATCATGACACAGCTTGGCGGCGGCGGCACCAATCGCATCTTTCTGTTCGATTCGCCGCCGCTGCTACTGACCGCGGAGTCGCGTGTACTGGCAGGCATCATGGGCCAGGTCGTGGTGGTCGTGCGCGCCGAGTCCACTTTGCGTCGCGCCGTGTTCGAGGCGCTCGAGTGTATCCCGGACGGCAAGCCGCTGCGCCTGATTCTGAATCAGAGTGAATCTGCGCCGGCCAACGTCTATTATGGGTATGGCGACTATTATGGCCATTCCGCCGCGCCGCCGGAAAATCCCGAGAAGTAAGCGTCGCACGCGCTTCAGACCCTAGGAGTCCACATGCTTGGTCATGGCATTTCCGCGCCGCTGGTCCGGCTTATTGCCGGCCTGTGTCTCATCGCGTCGGCGTCGCACGCCTTCGCCCAGAGCCAGACGGACGAGTCCGGGTATCATCTTAAGGCGGGCATCGGCTACACCGACAACGTCGGCCGCACCCCCGACGACGCGCAGGGCTCGGTGCTGCGCACCGCGGGCTTCGATGTGACCCTGCTCAAGAAGACGCGCTCGCTCGATGTAGATGTCAACGGCGACGTCGACTGGCTCGACTATCTCGACCACAGCTTCAAAAGCCAGATTGTGGGGAATTTCACGGGACTCGCGAGCGTGAGCCTCCTGCCGCAACGGCTGCTGTGGAATTTCGCGGACAATTTCGGGCAGGGGCACATCGATCCGCTCGCGGCATCCACGCCAGCCAATCGCGAGAACGTCAACTATTTCACCACCGGCCCCGACCTGCTGCTGGGCCTCACCTCACAGAGCCACCTGCTTTTTTCCGGACGCTACTCCAAAGTCAACTACGAGGAGAGCCCGGCGGACAACAACCGGGTCCTGGCCTTGGCGGGGCTGGTGCACGATCTGGCGAGTGGCAGCGTCGCTCTCGATGTGCAGCGCGAAAGCATCCGTTTCTCCGATTCGGATCCGACCAACCAGGACTATGACCGCGATCAGGCCTACGCCCACTACGAGGTCAGCGGGGGCCGCACCCGCCTGGCCGCGGATGCGGGCTACAGCCGCCTGCAGCGGCTGGGTGTCTCGCAGAACGGGATCATCGCGCGCCTCGAGCTCTCCCACAGGCTCTCACCCTCATCGATCCTGGTCGTGGCCACCGGCCGTGACAATTCCGACGCCGCCAATAGCCTGCGCCTGTCGCAGACGCTGACGCCGCCGAGCCTCGAGCCCCAGTCCACCCTGCAGACGAGCGATCCCTTCAACTCGACTTACGGCTTGCTCGAATGGAATTTCAACCGTCATCGCACCCAATTCGGTTTCAGCCTGACGCGTTTCGAAGAGGCCTATGCCCGGCTGACCGATCAGGACCGCACGCGCACGATCGCCGGCGTGGACCTCACCCGCGATATCGCCCGCAGCCTGCATTTCACGCTGCGGGGAACGTATGAGAAGGACGATTTCAAGCACATCGTGGGTGATTATCGCGAGAGCGGAGCGAGCGCCGTGCTGCGCCGGGATTTCGGACGCCGTCTCGGCGTCAATCTCGAATATCAGTACTTCAGCCGTGGCAGTGAGATTCCGGGTGGCGGATACAACGAGAGCCGTGGCTGGCTGTTCGTGACGTACGGGCGCGAGGCGGTGCGCAGCAACTCCTCGGTGCCGCCTCTGCCGATCGATTCGGCGCTGTAAATCCAGCAATGCGAGTTGCGGCAGGCTCCGAGGCACCGCCCGACTGGGACGCTTATGTGCGCGGCCAGGCCGCGGCCTCGATCTATCTGCGCAGCGGCTGGACGCTCCTGGCGCGGCAGGTGTTCGGTCACGAGATCTATTTTCTCGTCGCGCGGGATGAGAGCGGCGCGGTGCGCGGGGTGCTGCCGCTGGTACGGCAAAAAAGCCTGGCGTTCGGCGATTTCATGACCTCGCTGCCGTTTTTCAACTACGGTGGAGCGGTGGCCGACACACCGGAGATCTTGGTGCAGCTGATGGAGTTCGCGCGCGCTCTGGCGCAAGAGCGCGGTTGCTCCTACCTCGAGCTGCGGGACGTGGAGCGGCATCCGGTGCAATGGCTGTTGCGCACCGACAAGGTGAGCATGGTGCTCAAGCTGCCGCCCGACACGGGCGCCTTTGCCAAACAGCTGGGCTCGAAGTTGCGCTCGCAGATCAAACGAGCGGATCGGGAGGGCGCCACTGTGCGCCGCGGCGCAGCTGAGCTGCTGGATGACTTCTACGAGGTCTTCTGCCGCACCATGCGTGATCTCGGAACACCGGTGTATCCGCGACGGTTCTTCAGCGCGATCCTGAGCGCGTTCCCGCAGGAATGCCTGTTGGTCATTGTCTATCGCGGCGCGGTCCCGGCGGCGGGGGGCTTCCTTGTCTGCGCGCGCGGCCGGGCGGAGATTCCCTGGGCGGCCTGCCGCAACGATGCCAAGCCGGCCGGCTTCAACATGAAGCTGTATTACGAGGCCATCGCCGCGGTGATCGAGCGGCAATGCGTGGAGTTCGATTTCGGGCGCTCGAGCCGGGACAGCGGCACCTATCGGTTCAAAGCGCAATGGGGCGCCGAGCCCGTGCAGCTGCATTGGCATCGCTGGGAGGCCAAAGCCCGCGCGGACGCTCAGGATCGCCCCGCGGGGCCCGGGCGGGTGATGCAGCTCGCGATCCGGATCTGGAGTAGGTTGCCTCTGCGCATCGCCAACAGGCTCGGACCCTGGATCAGCGGTGGGCTGCCGTGGTAGCGCGCGGTATGAGCGATCCGGTGCCCGGGAGTTGGCGGCAAGGCTGCCAATGGATCAGCTGGGAAAGGCATCAGCGCAGCCGCTCGCTCGCGGCCGAGCTCGGTATCAGGCTGCGGGAGATCGCCGTTTCCGGGGGACGCCTTACCCGCTATTGGCGTTGCGGCACGCGCACCCTGGCGCTGCTCTCGCCGGCGCGGGGCAGGCCGCATACCGTGTTCGTGCAGGTGCCTTCCATCGTGCTTGGCGTGCTCACGATTGTCCTGCGGGGCCCGCTGCGCCTGCGAGTCATCGTGGACGCCCATAACGCCGTGTTCGAGAATGCGCTCAAATTCAAAGGTCCGGCGGGCGGGGTCTATCGTTGGTTGGTGAGAAAGGCGGATGGGGTGATCGTCACCAACGAGGCGGTCGCGGCTCAGGCGCGGACGCTGGGTGGCCGGCCATTCGTCCTTCCCGATCCGGTACCGGCGCTCGAGCCGGCAGGCGCCGCGCCCCCATCGAACAACGTGGTGGTGATCAGCACCTGGGCCGAGGATGAGCCGCTCGAGGCGATCCTGCAGGCGGCGCAGTGGCTGCCTCGGCAATTGCAGATGACGATCACCGGTCGACCCAAAGGGGCGGCCGCGGAGCTTGCGGCGCGCACTCCCCGGGTGGTGGCGCCGGGATTCCTGTCCGATACCGCGTATGTGGCGCTTTTGAGCTCGGCGCGTGTGATCGTCGACCTCACCACACGCGACAACTGTCTGGTCTGCGGAGCCTATGAGGCGCTTGCGGTCGGGCGGCCCCTCGTCGTCTCGGATACGCGCGCGTTGCGCGAGCTGTTACGCGATGGAGCGATCTATTGCGAGAACGAGCCGCGCGCCATCGCGGACGCTATCGCTCAGGCGAGCGCCGAGGAGCAGGGTATGGCCGCCCGATGCGGCGCGAGGCGCGAGGCTTACCGCCTCGAATGGCAGGCAGCCCTCCAGGGCCTGCTGCGCGATCTGAGCGCGGCAGGCATGCCGGAGACCCCATGACGGGCAGTGAAGGCTTCACCAAGCGCATCATCCAGGCGTTTGCCTGGGAAGGCTCGACCAAGCTCGGGATTCAGATCGCCTCGTGGCTGTCGACCATCTTCGTGGCGCGCACGCTGATGCCGGAGGACTACGGCGTCGTTGCGATATCCGGACTCTTCACCGGAGTTCTCACGCTCATCACCGAGTTTGGCCTCGGCGCGGGCATCGTCACACGCCGCGAGATCAACGAGGAGCAGTACAACCGCTGTTTCTGGCTCGGAATGGCCGCTAGTGTCGTGCTTTACATGGTGCTGTTCGCTGCCGCGCCGCTGATCGCGGCTGCCTATCACACGCCGCTGCTGCGCGACATCATGCGGATCGCGGCGCTGGGACTCATCATCGCGGCGGTGCGGATCGTGCCGCTGAGCCAGGTGCTGCGCACGCTCGACTATCGCTTTCGCTCATTGACCGAGATGTTCGGCCAGTTCGTGCAGGCAGGCGCCACCGTGCTGCTGGCGGTCAACGGCTATGGCGCCTGGAGCCTGGTCATCGGCTATCTGGTGGCCCAATCGATAACGACTTTTATTTTTGTGTTGCGCGCCACCGGCATCAGCTGGCCCGCGTTTTCGCTGCATGGTTTGCGCGATCTCATCGACTTTGGCGTCAAGATCACCGGCGCCAGGCTGCTGGGCTTTTTCGTCAGCAACTGCGACCAGATCATCATATCCGGTCTTTTGGGCACACGTTATTCGGGCCTGTACTCCGTCTCGGCCAATCTCGCGACCGCCCCGCTCGACAAAATCGGAGCCATCTTCAACAGGGTGGCATTCCCCATTCTGGCGCGGCTGCAGGAGAGTCCCGAGACGGCCCGGAAACTATTCCTCAAATTTCATTTTTATCTGCTGCTGGTGGCATCGCCCCTCCTGGTCGGACTGGGTGTCGTCGCGCGCGAGGCGGTCACGATCCTGCTAAGTTCGAAATGGGCGGCGGCCTTTCAGGTATTGCAGATCCTGTGTTTCGCCAACGTCATCCGCCTCTCCGGCATGGTCCTGCCGACCATCCTCGAGGGCCTGGGGATGGCCGGCGCCGTGTTCCGCTATCAGCTGCTGAGCGCCGCCGTGATGCCGCTCGGGTTCCTGGCCGGCAGTCACTGGGGTCTGCGCGGGGTGACCTCCGCCTGGTTGGTGGCCTTCCCCATCGTGTACCTGTGGCTGCTCAGAAAAACCCTGAGCGTGCTGGGTATCCGGATCGCGGTCTTTCTCGATTCGATCAAGCCCGTATTGGCCGCCAATGTGCTGATGGCGGGGGGGGTGCTCGCGGCGCGGCTGGCGATCACGAGCTTTGGGCCAGGGGAGCGGCTGGCCGCGCTGGTTGCGGTCGGCGCAAGTGTGTACGCCGTCACGCTCGCCGCGTTCTTACCGCGAAGCGCCTGGAGCGAGATGCGCGGGATATTGAACGGGCTTCGTAAATAGCCAAACTGAAAGCTCGCCAGTTCACATCCCATGGTGCTGACGCTTGAAGCCTTGGGGCCTGGCAATATAGTGAAATCATGAGCGCCGAGCGCCAAACCAGGCTGTTGATCGTGGCGAGTCACATCCTCGGCGGAAAGTCGTTCTCGACCCAGCTGGTGCAGGCCGCGCGCCGCATCGCGGGAGTGAACGTCGAGCTCGTGGTCCTCGAGGGCGGCGACTATCACCAGCACCGCTCGCAGGTATCCTGGTTCGAGCGCAGGTTCTCGCCGCTCGAGAGCAGCGCCGTTGCGCGCGCCAAGGTGGGGCGGGTCGATCGCGGGCGCGCCGACGTGCTCGTGCTGCAGAGTTTCGACCTGCTGCCCGGGTGCGCCGATGTCGTCGGGCAGGTTCCGACGATCGTGTTTCATGATTCCACCAACATTGCCTCCTACGAGCTCGAGCGCGATACCTCGCCAAGGGCCTTTCGCAGCTTGCGCTACGCGCTCAAACGGCTGGTGCTCGATCGCTTCTATCGCAGGGCCGCCTCCCGGGTGCGTTGCTTTCTGCCGCGGACGCGCTGGTGCGCCGACTCCCTGAAACGTCATTTTTTCATTCCGGATGAGCGTATCATCGTCTGTCCGGCGGGCCTCGATCTGGCCCAGTGGACCGCGCGCGAGCCGCCCGCCAAATCCCAGCGTCCCGAGGTGCTGTTCGTCGGCAACGATCTCGAGCGCAAGGGGGTGGACATCCTGTTGCAGTGCTGGCAGTCAGGGTTGGCCGATCAGGCGGATCTCGTCGTCGTCTCCAACGACCCGCAGGCGGGGCGTCTGCAAGACCTGCCGGGGATCAAGGTGCTGACCGGCCTGAGACCGGGCGCGCAGCTGCGCGAGGTGTTTCAACGCGCTACGCTATTCGTCTTTCCGACACGCAAGGATCACATGGGTCTGGTTCTGACAGAGGCGGCCGCCTGCGGCCTGCCCATCATCGCCACCGACGTCGGTGGAGTTGGTGAAATCGCCCGTCCGGGCGAGAATGGCATCCTAATGAGCCGCAGAGCGGGAGTAGCGGATTGGCGCAAAGCCATCGAATCGATGCTGGACGATCCGCAGCGCTGCGAGGCCATGGGGCGCTCGAGCCGTGCCCTGGCCGAGCGACATCTGTCGCTTGCGGCACTCGAAAGCCGCTTCCGTCATGCCCTCGCCCTGACGGGCTGAGCCGCACCCGCCCGCGAGGCCTTCCATGAGCGCGATCGGCACGCAGGTCCGCGCGGCGACGAAGATCGCCATCGTCACCTCCGGTCTTTATTTCGACCGGGCCGGCGCCGTCACGCAACTGCGCTTTCAATTGCTGTCGCAGATTGCGGAGGGGGATATCTTTTGCGTCGCGCTGGACGATGAGACGGACGGGGCCTGGCTCGGCCGCTTCCGGATCCGCGCTTTACGCACGCCGGCGCGTTTGAGCGGAATCGGCGCTTTGCGCAACATCGTAAGGACGCTCGCCTATGCGGCGTTCGTGTGCGGCGCCGCGCTCAAGGATCGCATCCTAAGAGCGCGGCGTTACGAGCTCGTTATTTCGATGGATCCGCTCAAATCGGGCCTGCTGGCTTGGGCGGTGGCCAGGATCGCCGGCTGTCGCTATGCCGTCGAGGTGAATGGCAACTATCATGCGGCGATGAATCTCATCGACGGGTCCGCGCGGGCCGGCTTCGTGCGCCTCAAGGCCCGGGTGGCGCTGAGCCTGATGCCCTTCGTGCTGCGGCGGGCGAGCGCCATCAAGCTGCTCTACGACACCCAGCTCGATACGGTTCGCGAGCCGGCGTGGCTCGGGAAAATCCGCACCTTTCACGATATCGTCAGCACCGCGCCGTTCAGGAAAGAGTCGGGCGGCGAACGCTACATCCTGCTGCTCGGCTATCCATGGTTCCTCAAGGGCGTTGATATTCTCATCGCCGCGTTTTTAAGCATTGCCGGGGAATTCCCGGACGTGTCGTTGAAGATCGTCGGCTGGTGCACCGATCCGGCGCGTTTCATCGAGATGGCCGCAGGCCATCCGAGAATTCATTTCGTGCCGAGCGGCGTCGAGCATGCCGTCGCCGCCACGCTGATCAACCGCTGCGAAGTGCTGGTGCTGCCCTCGAGAACCGAGGCCATGGGCCGGGTGTTGCTCGAGGCCATGGCGGCGTCTCGGCCGGTGATCGGGGCGCGGGTCGACGGCATTCCGCGGGTGCTGCAGCATGGCGTGAATGGGCTGCTTTTCGCGCCGGGCGATGCGCAGGACCTGGCGCGCCAGTTGCGCCGGGTGCTCGCCGACCTCGACTATGGGGCGCAGCTGGGCGCCCACGGCAAGCAGGAGGTCGAGGGCCGGCTCTCTCCCGAAGCCTATCTCGAGCAGTACACAGAATTCATCCGCGCGGCGCTGGCGCTCGGGGACGGCGGGCGTGCGGAGGGCGGACGTTGAGGCGCGCCGTCGCGGAAAACTTCTGCGGGCTGCTTGACTCGCTGGGCTGTCTCGACGCCAGCCTGCGGCTGCGGAAGGCGCGCTACATATTGGCTTATCACCGGGTGCTGACGGCGCAGGAGGCGGCCTCGGAATGGTGTCATCCGTCTCTGTGGGTCTCTCCCGGGACATTTGCGAGGCATCTTCAGGTCCTCACCACGCTCGGCAGAGTCCTGCCAGTGTCGCAGTTGCTACAAACGCCCGCCACCCACGAGAATTTGTTCGCGCTGACATTCGACGATGCGTGGGCGGACAATTTCCATAGCGCCTTGCCGATCATGCAACGCTATGGCATGACCGCCTGCTTTTTCGTGGCGACCGACGCGGTTGACAGCGGCCGCCTCTTTTGGACCGAGGAGCTGGCGCTCGACATCGGCCGCTCCTTCGAGAAGGACGGCGGCGCGGCTTTCATGCGCCGGTACGGGGATGGGCGCGCGGCAGCCGCGCGCGCGTCCACCGAGGCGCTACTCGCGGTCCTTATGTGCCTGATCGAGCGCCTCAAGGAGCTTGCGGCCCCCGAGCGCGAGGCGGCGATTGCGGAGCTGTATCGTGAGCTTGGCGCACAGCGCGGAGCGCATACCGGGCGCATCATGAGCTGGAGCCAGCTGCGGACGCTTGCCGCCGCCGGTCACATCATCGGCTCGCACACCCGCACGCATCGGATATTGACCGGTACCGCCGCCGACATCGTCGATGCGGAGATGACCGAGTCGCGCCACACCATCGAGCGGGAGATCGGCGCTGCGCCGGACCTCTTCTGCTTCCCCAATGCGCGCTTCGATCGCGTATCCGCATCAAGGGTGCTCGCGAACGGCTACCGCTACGGGTTTGCGATGCACAACCGGCCGGTCGCGAGGCATTTGCGGCCTGAGCTCGTGACACGCTTCTCGATGTGTGAGAAAAACTCCCGGCCGGCGATCCTCAAGGCGCGCTGGCTCAAATCCTGGCTGGCGTCCCCTTTATGATACGCAAGGCAAGCTACTCGCTGCTGCTGCTGATCCTGTACTGGTCCGCCGCGGCCCTGTGCGTCAACTCGTTCATGGACCGCTGGAGCCTGCGCGAGCGGGCTGAAGGCTACTTCGGATTCGAGACCCTGCTCGCCGGCCACGCGGCCCGTCCCTGGGCGTACCGGGTGCTGGTGCCGAAAACGGTGAACGGGCTCGCGCAGCTCATCGAGTCGCATGTCGATCTGCACGATTCTTCCTATCTGCTGAACGACTCGGGCGTGCGCGCGGCCTATTTCCAGGGCGACCCCAAACGCTGGACCGCCTCGTTCAGCCTGCGCTATCACCTGACTCTCGCGCTCATGGGTCTGGCGCTGCTCGCCTGCCTGTGCCTGTTGCGCGCCTTGCCACGCTATTTTGGGATCGGCGATGGCACGCTGCGCGATTTCGCGCCGCTCGCCTTCGCGATCCTGCTGCCCCTGGCCTATCTGCGCGGCGGCTACCTGTACGATTTTCCCGAGCTGGCGCTCATCGCCGCCTGCTTCCTCGCGGCCGTGACGCGGCCGTGGCTGCTGCTGATACTCGTGCCGCTCGCGGTGGTCAACAAAGAGACCGCCATTCTGCTGCCGGTCATCCTGGCGCCGCTGCTCCTCGCTCCCGGGCCGGTACGCACGCGCCGGCGCGAGCTTGCGATCCTGGGAGCCGCCGGGACATTGGGGCTTGTGGCATTCTTTGTGATACATCAGGCCGCCGCCGGCAATCCCGGCGGCAGCGTCGAGCATCATTTCGCGGAGAACGTGGCGTTCTGGCTGCGTCCGCGGACTTATGTCGACTTCTCGATGATGCTGGCCTCGGGCATGCCGGTGCCCAAGCTCCATACGTTGGTCGTGGTCGCGCCCGCTGCGGTGCTGCTGGTGTGCGGTTTTCGCGTCGCGGACGAACGCCTGCGCCTCTGCCTCTGGGTGACGGCCGCTTTGAACCTGCCTTTGCTGCTGCTTTTCGGCGACCGGGATGAGTTGCGCAACCTGTCGCTCCTCTTCATTCCCGTGTACCTTCTCGTCCTGCAGGGGGTCCGTTCGCTGCGCCGCGAAGCCGAAAGACTGTAGCCAAGCTGAGACACTGGCCATCACGGCGCTTTACTGTTACAAATCCCGGTAAATCCCTAGCGCTCGTGGCGCCTGGAATAGCGGAACTGTGCGACTCCGCACGCTTTCGCGCCCGGGGTTTGCAGGATAGTGTTTCAGCTGTCGGCTCATCGAGGAACGGTTTACTGATATGCCAGTGAAATTTCGCAAGCTCAATACGGCGATCGCATTGACCCTTTTGACGGCGGCAGGCGCGAGCCTGTGCCAAGCCACCACGCTGTTCCAGAACGGCGCGGAAAGCGTCGCCTCGATTCAGGACGCGATGACCCAGGGGCTGTTCAGCTTCCTCTCGCAGGACGGCGGCGGGCTGGTGGAAGTCAGCACCCATTACGCGCATTCGGGATCGAAGTCCTTCCGCTTCTGCTACAGCCAGAACGAGGCGCAGGCCGCGGCGGAAATCAGACTGCCCTCGGGGCAGAAGCACGTGTTCTTCCAGTGGTGGGAGCTGCGCGAGCGGGCCGGGGACTTCACGGGCGCCCACGACTACGACTGGGCGGGCGAGAAGTTCAACCGGCTGAGGAGCTCCATCATTCAGACCACCGGCGTCGACTATCCCCTGGGATGGTCCGCAAGCACCAATGGGCAGGGGTCCTTTGGGACCAGTGCGCTGGATGGCCCGGGAAATATCGGTATGTTCGGCAATTCGACCGCGAGCAATGGAGCGGATCTCTTCAGCTTCTATTACCCGATGCCGCGCGGCGAATGGCACCGGTTCGAGGTGGAGATCAACCTGGGTTCGGTCGGCACCGCCAACGGCGCCGCGAGGATCTGGGTGGATGGCGTCATGAAGGCGGAGAAGACCAATGTCGATCTGCTGCCCAAGAATGACGCTAACATCGACCTGATCTGGTTGGGTGGCTGGTATTCGGGCAGCTCGGCGCCGCTCGCCCAGTCCTGCCGTTACGTGGACGATGTCATCATCGCGAACACCGGTCCCATCGGCGGGGCCGCCCCGAGCGCGGTTCCGGAGCCGCCCCAGGACGTCACCGTCCAGTGACGGTTTGAGGCGGCGCGCCATATAATCCCCGGCCTGGGAGGGCCGGTTCCGGTCCATACCTTTGGCCATCGGGGACCGGAAGTGGGTCGTTCGACTGTTTTTTCGTATCTGCTCGCGATCCGGGCCTATCAATGGCTCAAGAACGCACTGGTGTTCGCGGCGCTGGTTTTTTCCGGCGAATGGACGGACCGCACGGCGGTGTTGCGCACGGCGCTGCTGTTCGTCGCTTTCTGCCTGGTCGCCTCCGGCACCTACCTGATCAACGACCTGCTCGATCTCGAGGCGGACCGCGCGCATCCGACTAAAAGGCACCGGCCGCTGGCCGCCGGGGCCGTGAGCGTACGAAATGGGCGCATCCTGGCCAGCCTGCTGGTGACGGGCGGGATCGCGCTGGCGGCATTCACCTCGCCGAGCGCCTGCGCCTTCGTGCTCGTCTATCTCGTGCTCACTCTCGCGTACTCCCTTTATTTGAAGGAAGTGGTACTGATCGACTCTCTGCTGCTGGCGGGACTCTATACGATACGGGTTATCGCCGGCGCGGCGGTGATCGCGGTGCGGCCTTCTGTCTGGCTCCTGGCTTTTTCCATGTTTATCTTTTTCAGCCTGGCTCTGGTCAAGCGCTGCACCGAGCTGCAACGGATGGCGGACCAGGAGCGGCTCGGCGCCCGCGGGCGGGATTATCGCGTGGCCGATGCGCCCTATCTTTCGCAGATGGGCATCGCGAGCGGCTATGCGGCGATCCTGGTCGTGGCTCTCTATATCGACAGTACCCTGGCCGGGACGCAATACCGCGCGCCCGCGCTTCTGTGGCTCGTGTGTCCGTTGCTGCTTTACTGGGTCAGCCGCTTATGGATCAAGACGGGCCGGCGCGAGATGAGCGATGACCCGATCATCTACGCCATGAAGGACCGCACCAGCTGGCTGATATTCATCGGTCTCGGCGTGGTGTGGGTCATGGCGCGACTGTCGCCCGTGGCCGTGGATTTGTGGCGATGAGTCCCGGCGCTCTGCTGCTGATTCTCTTGAGCGTGGCCTGCTCGGCGGTGGCGCAATTGCTGTTCAGACTTGGAATGCTGGCCGTGAGCCGGCAGGACACTCCGGCGGGCGCGGCCCTGCCGCAGCATTTGCTCGTGACACTCAGCAATCCCTACATTCTGGGTGGCTTCATGCTCTATGGGATCGGCGCATTGGTCTGGCTTTCGGTGCTGTCCCGCATCGAGGTCAGCACGGCCTATCCCTTCGTCGGCTTAGGGTTCGTGCTGACCGCGCTCATGGGGGTGGGATTGCTCGGCGAGTCCCTGAGCGTGGCGAAATTCGCCGGTATCGCGCTGATCGTCCTGGGCGTCATCCTGATCGGGCGTTAGCGTGAGCGAAGTGAGATGAAGCTCGTCGGTATCCTCAACGAGCCGCCGTTCGACCCGATCAGCTGGTCTGGAACGGCGCGGCATTTTTTCGGGGCGCTCAATCGGGCGGGCATCCTCGATGAGGCGCTGAACGTCGATATCCCGCGCGGCTTGGATTTCGCGTATCGGCTGCGCAACATCGATTCCAATCGCGCCCGCTGGCGCGAGCGCTATCATCTCGATACCGGACGCTTCGCGGCCATGAGCCGGGTGGCGCTGCGAAAAATTCGCGCTTCGAGCGCTGCGGGTGTGCTTCAGGTGGGTGCTTGGTACAGCGTGGGCCATGAGCTTGCGCTGCCTTGCTTCTCCTACCACGATGGAAATCTCGCGGTCCGGATACGCTCGGGTCACACCGTGCTCGGCGCCCGGCATCGCGCCGTGCAGCGCGCGATGCAGTGGGAGCGGCGGACCTATGAGGGGCTGCGCGGCCTCTTCACCATGAGCCGGTGGCTCGCCGATTCTTTTGTCCGCGATTTTGGCGTGCCGCACACTCAGGTTCACGTCGCGGGGGCGGGTATCAACTTCGACATTTTGCCGGCCGAGCCGGTCGATAAATCCCATGACCCGGTCTTCCTGATGGTCGGCCGGGACTTCGCGCGCAAAGGCGGCGCAGTGCTGCTCGAGGCCTTTTCCAAGGTGCGCGCCACCATTCCCGCCGCCGAGCTGATTCTGGTCGGGCCGCAGCTTGCGGATCCGCCGGCAGGCGTCACGGCCTTAGGGTATCTGTCCAAGGCGGAACCTGCGCATGTGGCGCTCCTGCAGCGCACTTATGCGCGGGCGGGCATCTATGTGCTGCCCTCGCTGTACGAGCCCTTCGGCATTTCCCTGCTCGAGGCCATGGCGCATTCCCTGCCATGCATTGCCGCCGATCATTGCGCCATGCCGGAGATCGTGGGTGATCGCGTCACGGGTCTCATCGTCAAGCCCGGCGATCCGGCCGACCTCGCGCGGGCGATGATCGAACTCGCTTCCGCGCCGGCCATGGCGCGCGAGTATGGCAAGGCGGGACGGGCCAAGCTGCTGGCGACCTATACCTGGGACGCGGTGGCGCAGCGTATAAAAGAAGTCACCGCGCCGCTTCTGGGTCTCGGTTGAGATGTCCGTATGAACGATGACAGCTCGACAACGGGCTTGCAGCTGCCTTACGAGCAGGTCAAAGCGCCCGGCACGGGCGGTCCTGTCGCTTGCTATCCGCTCGAGCGTTTTGCCGCGGCGAGCGACGAGCAGCTGATCGCGAGTTTTGCCGCGCAGCTCGCCCGCTATTCCCGTCAGACATCGATTCCGCTGCTCCTCGCCCATGGCTCTTCGGCGGCCCGCGCCATTATTCCGTTGACGATTGAAATCGACCCCACCAGCGCTAGCGAGGCTCTGGCGCAGCAGGTCGGCCTGCTGCTGCAGTCCGCCATGGCCACTCCTGGCGGCACGCCTGCCAACGCCGCCAGTCCGGCGGCCTTGGTCCTCGTCGAGGGCCCGCCAGTCGATGCGCCACGGGAATGGCTCGCGCGCTTCGAGGCGGCCGCGCTGCGCGATCGCGGGGTGGACCTGTGTCTGCTCATCGCCCGGCAGGATGGCGTCTGCGGGGCGGCTTTTGTTTACGATGCCGCTGTGCTCAGCGCCGCGGCCGTGGCCCGCTTCGCGGGTCATTTCCGCAACATCCTCGCGGCGATGGCGGCGCGTCCCGAACAGGCGATTGGCGACATTGCGATCCTGACGGAAGAAGATAGGCGCATCCTGACGGAAAGCGGCACGGGACCCTGCCGCGCGCGCTCGTGCACGCCCCTCCATCGGCTCATCGAGGGCCATGCGCAGGCGAGGCCGCAAGCGATCGCGGTCAGGTTCAAAGACCAGGTGCTGACCTACCGCGAATTGAACCGGCGCTCCAATCAGCTCGCGCACTACCTCGCCGGCTGGGGTATTGGCGCTGAGTCGCGTGTAGTGGTGTGCGTCGAGCCCAGTCTTTCGATCTCGATCGCCCTGCTCGGCATTCTCAAAGCTGGCGCGGTGTACGTGCCTTTGGATCCGACTTATCCCAAGGCGCGCATCGAGGCGATTCTCAAGGATACAAGCCCCGCGCTGCTCATCGCGCAGCCGCATCTCATCGAGCGGCACTCGCTGCAGGGGTTTGCGATCCTGGCGCTCGAGGATGATGGCGCCGCGCTCGCCGGGCTCGACGATGCCGATTCCGACCTCGAGGTGCGGCCCGAGCAGGCCGCCTACGTCTATTACACCTCGGGCACCACGGGGCAGCCCAAGGGCGTGGTGGCGACGCACGGCAATCTCATCCACTACATCCTGGTGGCGCAGCGGCGCTATGGATTTGCTGACACCGACGTCATGCCGGCGATCGCGCGCTTCAGTTTCAGCATCAGCATGTTCGAGCTCCTCTCGCCGCTCGTGGCCGGCGCGACCTCACTGATCCTCACGCGCGAGCATGTGGTGGATCTGACGCGGATGGCCCGGACGTTCCAGGAGATCACCTTCTTTCACGCAGGTCCCAGCCTGCTGAAGAATCTGCTCGCTCATATCCGCGCGCAGTTCGCGAGCTTCGAGCCTTTCGCGGGCGTGCGGCACGCCTCCTCCGGGGGCGACATGGTGGCGCCCGAGGTATTGGAGAGCCTCAAAGAGATCTTCCGCAACGCGGAAGTCTTCGTCATCTACGGCTGCAGCGAGGTGAGCTGCATGGGCGTCACGTATCAGGCGCCCCGGGACCGCCCACTGACGCGAACCTACGTCGGCCGCCCATTCGAGAACGTCACGGTCAGGGTGCTCGATGCCAGCCGCCGGCCGGTTCCGCTGGGCGTGGTGGGCGAGATCTGCTTTGCGGGCGAGGGCATCGTGCGCGGCTATTTGCACCGTCCGGAGCTCACCGCGGAGAAGTTCGTCGACGTTGCGGGCCAGCGCTTTTACTGCACCGGCGATATGGGCCGCTTCGGCAATGCCGGTGAGCTCGAGATCCTCGGCCGCCGTGATTTTCAGATCCAGCTGCGGGGCATGCGCATCGAGCTTGGCGATGTGGAATACGCCTTGCGGCGGGCTCCCGGGGTGAGAGACGGCGTGGCGGTCACGCGTCAGGCGCCGAACGGCGAGAAGATCCTCGTTGCTTACGTGGTGCTCGATGCGCAGCCGCAGCCCGGCAGCGGCAAGGCCAACTCCTGGGCTTCGACCGTGCGGCGACACATGCTGGACCATTTGCCGGACTATATGGTCCCGGCCGCCTACGTCGAGCTTGCGAGCCTGCCGCTCAATCTCAATATGAAGGTGGATCGCAACGCGCTGCCTGACCCGCCGGCGGCGCAGCGCGCCATGGAAAGCTTCGCTCCGCGCGCGCCGCAGACCCCGACGCAACGACGCCTGGCGCGGATCTGGCAGGAGACCTTGGGTCTCGAGGGGGTGGGCCTCGACGATAATTTCATCGAGCTGGGCGGCGACTCCATCCGCGGCAGCGAGCTCATCCTCGCGGTGCAGCGCGAGCTGGGTGTCGTGGTCGACGGCATGGAAGTGCTGCGGGAGACGCTCGAAGTGATGGCGGAGCTTTGCGACCAGCGTCGCGGCGCGGGCGGCAGCAGCTCACCCGCATCCGGCGCCGCTTTGTCGCTCAAAGCGCCGGATGAGGTTATGGAGACGTTTTATTTCGGCCGCAACGCCGATCTGTACGGCGTGCTGCATCGGCCTGCCGCCGGTGCCATAACCGACGCGCTGCTGGTGGCCTCTCCCATGGGTCAGGAAAGCATCCGCTGCCATTTCATTCTGCAGCGGCTGGCGCGGCTGCTTGCGGCGCGCGGGATCGCGGTGCTGCGTTTCGATTATTTTGGCTGCGGCGATTCTTTGGGGCAGGGCCACGAGGCGAGTTGCGAGCGCTGGCGCACGGATATCGCCGATGCAGGAGCGGAGCTCTCCCGCCGCGCCGGCATGGCGGTCATCGCCGCTTTGGGCGTGCGCATCGGCGCGACGCTGCTCGCCCATACCATGGCGAATTTGCGCCTCTCGCGCTTGGTTTTGTGGGATCCGGTGGTGAGCGGCGCGGAATATCTCAAGGAGATCGGCGCCATGCAGCGCGAGCGGCTCAAGGCGCTGCAAAGCGATCGCCTCGGCAGAAAACCCCGGAAAGTGCCCGGCCGGCAGGAGCTCCTGGGCTTCATCTATTCGCAGCGCCTGCTCGGCGAGCTCGCCCGACTCGATCTTGAGACACCGAGCCTGGCCGCGAGCGGCATCGTGCGATGTCTGCTGAGCGCTGGGGAGGCGCAGCGCGTCGCGGGCGCCGTCAACGGCAGCTTTGCGACCGTGTCCGTTGATGGCGACTGCAATTGGACCGACGCGGCCTACCTCGAGGATGTGATTGCGGATACGGGATTTGCCAAGGCCCTGGCGGGCATGTTGGAAGAGGGCACAACTTGAAAGAGACCGCCTGCCAATTCGGCGCCAACCACCAGCTTGTCGGGACCGTGACGGAGCCGCAGTCGGGTGCGGCAGCCGGCCCGGTAGCGTTGGTGCTCGTGAGCGCGGGATTGATCCCGAAATTCGGGCCGTTCCGCCTCTATGCGCGCCTGGCGCGTGACGCCGCCCAGGCCGGAATGCGCGCCTTGCGTTTCGATCTCGGCGGGATCGGCGACAGCCGTCAGGATCTGCGCGGCGTGCCGCTGAAAGAGCGCACCTCGCTCGACATCGCCACGGCACTGAATTATTTGCGGGACGCATACGGCATCGAGCGCTTCGTGCTGTGCGGCTTGTGCTCGGGCGCGGAGGACGCGTTCCGCTACGCCGAGCGGGACAGCCGCGTCGAAGGGCTCGTATTGATCGACCCGTTCGCCTACCGGGCTCAGGGCTGGGCATGGCGAAACCTTCCGTACCGTCTCCTGCGGCGTTCCCTGCGAGCCCTTGGGATCTATGCGCCGCTCAAAAAAAGGCCGCTGGCGAGCGCCACCTCGGGCTTTCAGGGCGACTCCCTCATCACCTACAACTACATGGAGTTCGCCGAGGCGGACCGGATCATGGCGGCCCTGCTCGCGCGCCGTGTGCGCCAGTACTTCCTTTACACGGGTGGGATGCGCGAATCGTTCAACCATGCGGGGCAGATGCGCAAGATGTTCCCGGGGCGCGATTTCGGCGGGCTGCTGAGCGTCGATTATCTGCCGCGCATGGGTCATACGCAGGAGCTCGAGGAGGACCGCCAGGTCCTGGCCGAGCGTATCGGCCGCTGGCTGCAGCGATGCTTTCCGGCGCAGGTTTAGCGCACGGAGGGATTCCAGACCACCACGCGCTCATTGCGTAAGAAGCGCCAACCCGCATCCAGCAGCGCGAGGTGCACCTGCGTGAAGTAATAGGTCAGACGGAAAAGCCGAAACCGCTGTAGCGCCGGCGCCAGCGCGGCGAGGGCAGCGGCGCCGTAGAAGATCAGCTGCAAGGCGAGGATCGCGAGGTAGCAGGGCGAATGAAAGGCGAGCGGCATGGACAACAGCGCCGTGAGCAGCAGGAATACCGGCGTCAGCCAGCGGAAAATCTTATGGCCCCAGAGCTGCAACGCATACCAGCCAAAACGCCGGGGATTGAGCAGCTGACGCATATGGGCTACGGCGGCCATGCCGCGGATCACGGTGCGGACCTTGCGCCCGTACTCGCGGCTCGCATCGCGCAGGTCGCTGTAGTAGCCGAAGAGCCTGGGGTCGGCGATCGCGCGCAGCCCCAGGGACGCGGTGCGCAGCGCCGCGCTGATGTCGCTTGGCACGTCGATGGGCCAGCGCTCGGCGACACGGCGCCTGACCGCGAACAGCGATCCGCTCAAGCCCACCAGTCCCGCGCGCTCGCTCTCGAGGCGCCGCAACCACATCTCATAGCGCACATAGGCGCCTTCGCCCGAGGCGCCGGCCTGCGCCTCGCCCGGCTCCACGCGGTCCTCGCTCGAGACGGCGCCAATCGTGGGGTCGGCGAAATGGCTCGCGATCCGCCGCAGCGCGTCCGTATCCAGGCGTGTCGTTACATCGGTGAAGACGATGATCTCGCCCGTGCTTTGAGCGATGGCGTGCGCCTGCGCGGCCTCTTTTCCACCGCGCAGGGCGGTACGCGCCAGGGTGACGCCTTCACCGGCAAACGAGCGCGCGATCTCATCGGTGCGATCCTCGGAAGCGTCGGAGGCGACGATGATCTGCAGCCGCTCGCGCGGATAGTCGAGCGCGAGGGTGTTGCGCAGTTTTTGCTCGAGGCGCCGCTCCTCATTGCGGGCCGTGACGATGACGCTGAGACGCGGCAGCTCCCAAGCGGCGTCGGCGCCATGTGGGGGACGCCGCGGCGCGAGGTGCAGCAGAACGGGGTAAAGGGCGTAGCTTGCGGCGCACCCGGCGGCTGAAATCCAGAACGCGACCTCGATCCAGTTCCACGGCGTCAAAACGCTCTCCCACGATCAAAGGCTGCCATATAGCGCTTCGTAAGCCCGCGCGCACTGGCGGATGTCGAAACTCCAGTCCTGGGGAGGGGCAAGCCGGATCCCGGGCGGATTTTGCTTGAAAAAGGTCACAATTTCGGCGGCGAGCGCGCTCACGTTGCCGGGCGGCGCCAGGCGCAACGGCACGCCGCTGGCGGCGATTTCCGGCAGCCCGCCCACCCCGAATGCGAACACGGGCACGCCCAGCGCCAGCGCTTCCAGCGCGGCCATGGGAATTCCCTCATGATCCGAGGTCATGACCAGCGCATCCGCTTGTCCGAGCAGTGCGCGGGTATCGGCCACGAAGCCGGGCATCGAGATACGCGCGCCGGGACCCCCGGGCCGCAAGACCTCGCGAAGCGTTTCGGCCAACGGGCCCTCGCCCGCGAGGACGATCTCGTGCGGCCAGGGCAGCTGCGCCGTCAGAAACTCCGACAGCCCGCCCAAGCGCTCAAAGCGCTTCACCGTGACCAGGCGCCCGAGGGCCACCAGCCGCAGTCCAGGCGCGGCGCGTGAGTCCGGCGTCGCCGCGGGCGGCTCGGGAATCTCGATGCCATTGTGAATGGTCACCACCCGGCGGCCATACCGCGGCCGCAAGGCTCGAGCCATATCCTGCGATACGGCGACGATCGCATGGAGGCCAAACCGCAAGGTGAGGAAATTCGCGCACTCGACCGCAGCGCGCCGCAGCCCGGAGGCAGCCGGGTAGGGCTCCGGCATCCCGTGCATCGTGGTGAGGCAGCGCGGGCGGCGATGGCCCGAGAGGCCCCTGAGCCTCAAGGACGTAAGCGTCGCGAGCAGGTTCTCTTTGCGGCGGTGCGCGTGCAATACCTGCGGGGAGAGACGCCTGACCTCGCCGATGACTTCGCGCAGCAGAGCGCCGACGCTTTGACGGCCCTCATCGAGCACTCGGGTCGGAATGCCGCTGCGGGACAGACGGCTGGCGAGCTCGCCCGGGTTCATGACGACACAGCTCACGCTGCCCGGCCTGACCCGCTGCTGTTGCCGGGCCAGCGCCAGCACCAGGGCCTCGGCGCCGCCCCAAAGGTCTCCCGAAACGAGATGTGTGACACGTCCACCGAAGCTCGACATAAAGTGGCGATGAGGTTGGGCTACCATGGGCCATTATGCCCCGTGACGGCGTGATATCCCGATGAGAATGGCGCGTCACGCACCGGCCGGACGCACCGTCCCGCTTCCCCGGCTGCTTGGCCGTCGCGCCAATGACGTGCCCGCATGGCATGGCATGGAGCGCCGCTATTTCAATTCGGGAACAGCGGCCTTAAGTGTCGCTTTGAGACGGGCGAGCGCGGCGCTTCCCGCCGGCACAACGGCACGTGTTGCGCTGCCGGCTTATGCCTGCCCGAATTTGCTGGCCAGTGTGCGTTGGGCGGGTGCCGAGCCGGTCTACTACGACCTCAACGCCGAGTCGTTGGCCGGCGAGGCCGGTGTGCTTAAGCGCTGGCTCGCCGCACCGGATGTTCTCGTGGTCCATGTCGATGCATTTGGCGCGCCGAGCTTGCCGGAACCGATCGGGGGTCCGCGCGTGATCCACGATCTCGCCCAGAGTTACGCCCCGTATGAGCTAAACTGGCGCGCGCGCGCGCCCTACAGCATATTGAGCTTCGGTCGCGCCAAACCGCTGTCGCTGACTCTTGGGGGAGCCTTGTTGACGACATCCGCGATGACCGGCTCGGCGGTCCAGGATACAAGTGATACAAAGGGCATGCAGCCCGGGCCTGACCGCGCGCGCATTGCGGGTCGGGCGGCGGCTTATGCTCTGTCCCTGCACCCCATGGTGTTTGGCCTGCTGGCGCGGATTCCACAACTGGGCATTGGCCAGACTCACTTGCGCGCGCTCAAGCGGGTGGAGCTCTGGCCGGATTCCTTCGATGCCCTGGTCCAGGCGGCGATCTCCTCACTGCGCCTGAATATGGGGCGGTGGCTCGAGGATACGCAGGCGATGCTGCGCCTGGTGCAGGAGAGCGGTGGCGAGGTTCCTTCGGGGGTCGCCCGCGCCGCCTCGACGCTGCCACTGTGGCGGGTGCCCATACTGTGCCCAACCGCGCAAGGGGCTGCCACTCTCTCGCAAGAGGGCGCGCACCTCGGCATCTCGCGCCTTTACGGGTGCACGATCCCGCAGATGGCGGGAACTGCGGAGCGAGAGGTCGCCGAGCGATGGCCGGTGGCCACGAGCATCGCCGCGCGGCTCGTGACCCTTCCGACTCATGGCAGGCTGTCGCCGCGCGCTCACGAGCAGTTGCGGCGGCTGTTGGGGAAGATATTCCGATGAATGCGCAAGCCTTGAGCGCGGCACCCGCCCGGCCGGTGCAAGCCCCGTTGGCGCGTGGACGGCGCCAGCCCAAATCCACCGAAGAAAGTCCCGCTGGCAATGGCTGCTACTGCTCGCCGTACCGGTGCTGGAATACCTCCGGCCGATCGACGGTTATCTGCATGTCCTCGCCCCGTTACGTATATCGGGGATCATGGTCTTCGCGATGCTGGTAGTCTTTCTGCGCACCAGAAAAAACTATCTGCGCGAAGAGAACCTCCACAAGCTCCTGATCGCTTTCTGGGCCGTCATCTCCATCACGATTGTCTTCGCGCCCAATACGCGCGCTACGTTCAACACCTCACTCGGTATGTTCTGGCTGGCGGTGGGATTCGTCTTTCCGGTGAGTGTCATTCTTTGCAGCAAGGAGCGCGTATTCAAATTCTTTTTCTTCTGGCTTGCAGTCCAGACGGGACTCGCCATTATCGTCGCGCTTAACCACGGTCATGGTCTTGGCAGCTATGTCCTGGATGAGAACGATGTCGCGATGGTCATCGACATGTCGATTCCCTATGCGGTCTACCTGGCGCTGTTTCCCGGTCTCAGCCGTATAAAAAGAATCCTCGTCTACTCCTCGATTCCCTTCATGCTGCTTGCCCTGGGCGTGGCGGATTCGCGCGGTGGCCTCCTTGGATTGGCGGCGGTGCTCCTCATGCTGCCGCTACTGTCGCGCAAGCCGGTGCGCAACACATTGGCGCTGGTCGCCGCCGTGCTCCTGGCCATTGCCATCCTGCTGCGTTATCTGTCCGCCGCCTACGTCACCGACGTCGAGGGCATCGACGATCCCAACGATTCGACGCGCGACGAGCGACTCTGGTCGTGGAGCATCGGCTGGGTCATGTATAAGGAGAATCCGGTCCTGGGCGTCGGCGCGGGCAATTACGCCTGGACCAATCATCTCTATGCCACCAAAAGCCCCATGTACCGGCCGGGTCGCAAGATCCTGGGCGGGCGGGCGGCGCATTCGGTTTATTTCACGCTGCTGCCCGAGCTGGGCACCGTGGGTGCGATCATATTCATCTGCATTCTGGTGGCCATATTGAACCGTTACCGCAGCGTGCGGCGCTATTGCAGGGCGCAGGCACCATTGAGTGACGATGCCCTCAGGTTCGAGCTGCTGTTCAAGGCGATGCTGTGCTCGTGCGCCGGTTTCATGATCGCGGGCGCATTCATTTCGGTTCTGTACTACCCTCCATTCTGGCATCTCGTCGGCCTCGTGGCGGCGACCTATCGGACCGCCGGTCGCGAGCTGCCGGGCTTTGCGCAGCCGGCGGTGCCGCGCGGCAGATTCAAAAGATTGCGGGCAGGCACATGATCGGCAGGCTTTGGACCTTACTCATGGAGCGCAAGCGGCGGCGCTATCTGGCGTTGCTGCAGGCGCGCGGCATGCGTATCGGCGCGGGCGTGACCATCGAGGATGGATTCTTTTTCGACCCCAGCCATTGCTACCTCATCGAGATCGGCGCGCGCTGCACGCTCGCGCCCAACGTGCGGCTGGTGGCCCACGATGCCAGCACCAAGCGCCTGCTGGGGGCAACGCGGCTGGGACGCATCGTCATCGAGGAGGATTGCTTCCTCGGGGATTCGGTGCTCATATTGCCTGGCGTGACGGTTGGAAAAGCCTCGATCGTGGGCGCGGGCGCCGTGGTCAGCAAATCGATACCCGCGGGCAGCCTTGCCGCTGGAAATCCGGCGCGCGTGCTCGGCACCGTGGAGGCTTACCGGCAGCGTCAAGCGCAGCGTCTGGCATCCGGACGTAGGTTCCCGGCGGATTACTGGGTAGAGAACGCCACTCCCGCTCAGCTCGCCGAGCTCGCCGGCGCGGTCGCCATTGGCGCTGTTTTCATTGAATAACGACGGTGGGGCTGCCCCGACCCGGCGGCGCTGCGCTCTCGATTCCGACACCGCAGCACCCGCCTGCCGCTATTTTACATATTGGCTGCCGACTACCGCCGATCGCCGCTCGACAACAGAAGCCAAAACACTATGATCGCAGCCTTCCCGAATCAAGAACAATGACCGCCCCATGAATCTAGAAAAAGAATTGACCTCGCGCGCCCTCTCACGATTTCTCTCGATCGCACTACTTGCACTCATCTCGATTGCAGCACACGGCCAGGTCACGACCTACCATTACGACAACAGTCGCACCGGGACGACGCTCGGCGAAACCGTCCTGACGACCTCCAACGTCAATACCCGCACATTCGGCAAGCTTTTCTCGTTGGCGGTGGACGGGCAAATCTATGCGCAGCCGCTGTACGTACCCAATGTCACTATTCCGCAAAAAGGCGTGCATAACGCCGTTTTCATCGCCACCGAGCACAACTCCGTCTACGCCTTCGACGCCGACTCCCCAGGCGCTCCCCTGTGGCAGGTGAATCTGGGGCCGCCCATGCCCTACGGGGTCTGCTGCGCGGCGCGCGACCTCTTTCCCGAGATCGGCATCACGAGCACGCCGGTGATCGATCCCAACTCGGGGATTCTGTACGTTGTCGCCGAGTCGTACGAAAGCGGCGTGACGTTCTTTCGCCTGCACGCGCTCGATATCACGACCGGCCAGGACAAACTGACGCCCGCCGTGATCCAGGGAAGCGTCCCGGGCACCAGTTCCGACAGCCGGGGCGGCTTGCTGACCTTTGCGCCCTTCTGGCACTGGCAGCGGCCGGGACTGCTGCTCTTGAACGGCAACATCTATATCGGCTTCGGCTCCCACCAGGACAGCAATCCCTATCATGGGTGGCTCTTTGCCTACAGCGCCGCCGCCCTGCAGCAGACCGGGATCCTGAGCTTGGCTCCCGATGGCGAGGAGAACGGCGTATGGCAGGGCGGCGTCGGCCTCGCCGCCGACGCGGGCGGCAATATCTATCTCGAGACGGGCAATGGCCCACTGGACGCCAATTCCGGCGGCCGCAACTATGGCGATGCCATCGTCAAGGTGGCAACCGCGGGCGGCGGCCTCAGCGTGCTCGATTATTTTTCCCCCGTCACGCAGGCCAGCGATGATGCCAACGATTGGGACCTCGGCAGCAGCGGCCCGCTCCTGATCCCGGGAACGTCCATTGGCGTTGCCGGCGGCAAGGACGGCAAGCTGTACGTGTTCAACATGGGCAATCTCGGCCAGTACCACCCCAGCGGCGATCAGCTCGCGCAGGAGTGGCAGGCCACGTACGCCTATACCGGAACCGCGGGCGGCTTCTGGGGCGGAAACTACATCTACTACAACTCCAAGCTTTATGGCTTCGGTGAGCGGGATCTGCTCAAGACATTCTCGTTCAACGGATCGCAGTTCAACACCACGCCGGTATCGACCAGCACCTTCATCGTGCCGTCCGGCTTCTCCAACGATCCGGCCATGTCCATTTCGGCCAATGGGTCGGCGCAGGGCACCGGCATCGTCTGGGCAGCCTTCTCCACCAACGGCATCGCCGACGGCAGCCCGCAACCCGGTATCCTGCACGCCTTCGACGCCGCGGACGTCAGCCGCGAGCTCTGGAACAGCAACCAAAACAGCGCCCAGGACAGCACCGGAAGCTGGGCGAAATGGTGTCCGCCCATCGTCGCCAAAGGCAAGGTCTATCTGGCGTCGTTTGACAAGACCGTCAATGTCTACGGCCTGCTGACAACGAGCGGCGGCAGCGGAGGAACGCTGACGGGCGCAGGCAGCAGTGTGACCACGACTGCGAATCTGACCACGGAAGGCCCGGTCGACTGGCTGCACTGGGGGCCCTCGCTGATTCGCAAGACCGGCGTAAGCCCGCAGATCAGCAACTATTCGATCGTCGGCTCAGGCTCCGCGCAGAGTTATCGCAACGATCCGCGGGCGCTCAGCTGGAGCGATGGCACTCCCACCGTCGCGGGAACCGACAACAACGGCCTCTACATCAGCACCGCGGGGAACGGCTTCTCGTTCACCGTTCCCGCCGATACCACCTCGCGCGTCCTCACCGTTCACGTCGGCGGCTGGAGCAGCGGCGGTACCCTGACGGCCCGCCTGTCCGACCGATCCGCGACCAACTTCGTCGACATCACGACTCCGGCCAGCGGCCAGTACGATCGCAACTACACCATCACCTATAGCGCCGCTTCGGCCGCACAGACCCTGACCGTCACCTGGGTCATGACCTCCGGCACCGGCAACGTGACGCTGAACGGCGCTGCCCTCGCGCAGCAAAGCGGCACCGGCATTTCGGCGACCGCCGGAACCCCGCAGAGCGCCACGGTGAGCACCGTGTTCGCCACCGCGTTGCAGGCGACTGTCAAAGATACCAACGGCAGTCCCTTGAGTGGGGTGACCGTGACTTTCACGGCGCCCTCGACGGGCGCGACCGCGAGCTTCAGTGGCTCAAGCACCGCCACGGCTCTCACGAACGCTAGCGGGATCGCCACCGCTCCTGCCCTTACCGCCAACAATCAGGCAGGCTCCTACACCGTGACGGCCAGCGCTTCGGGAGCCGGTGCGGCCGCCAGCTTCAGTCTGACAAATCTTGCCGCCTCCCCAGCCAGCATCGCGGCCACTGCCGGAACACCCCAAAGCGCGACGGTGAATACCGCATTCACCACCGCCCTGCAGGCGACCGTAAAAGATACGAATGGCAATCCTCTGAATGGCGTGACGGTTACCTTCACGGCGCCCACTACCGGAGCGGCCGCAACCTTCAGCGGACAGGCGACCGCGACCGCCACGACGAATGCCAGCGGTATCGCGACCGCCCCGGCTTTGACCGCCAACAGCCAGTCAGGGACGTTCACGGTGACGGGAGCGGTGGCTGGAGTGGCAACCCCCGCTACTTTCTCGCTCACCAACACCGCGGCCACAGGCGGTGGCACCGGATCATTGGCGGGCGCAGGCTCGAGTGTCACCACCACCGCGAGCCTGACCACGGAAGGCGCGGCGGACTGGATGCACTGGGGGCCCTCGCTGATTCGCAAGGCCGGAGTCAACGCCCAGATCAGCGCTTATTCGATCGTCGGCTCAGGCTCCGTGCAGAGTTATCGCAACGATCTTCGGGCGCTCAGCTGGACCGATGGCACGCCGACCGCCAGCGGGACGGACAACAACGGCCTTTACATCAATGGCTCAGGAAATGGTTTCTCGTTCACGGTCCCCGCCGATACCACCCAGCGCGTCCTGACGGTTCACGTCGGCGGCTGGAGCAGCGGTGGAACGCTGACGGCGCGCCTGTCCGATGGATCGGCGCCCAACTTCGTCGATACCACCGCTCAAGCCAGCGCCCAGTACGATCGCAACTACTCGCTCACGTATAGCGCCGCTACGGCAGGTCAGACACTGACCGTCAGCTGGGTGATGAGCGCGGGCGGCGGCAATGTGACGCTGAATGGCGCGGCGCTGTCGCAGCAGGGCGGCGGTGGCAGCAGCACCATCGCGGCAACGGCCGGCACGCCGCAAAGCGCCACCGTGAATACCGCGTTCGCCACCGCTTTGCAGGCCATCGTGAAGGATAGCAGCGGCAATCCCTTGGCCGGCATGACGGTGACCTTTACGGCTCCCACGACAGGGGCTTCCGCCACGTTCAGCGGCGGCTCAAACACGGCCACGGTCACGACGAGTGCGAGCGGCATCGCGACCGCCCCAACGCTGATCGCCAACGGGCAGACCGGGACATTCACGGTGATGGCGGCCGTTTCCGGGTCGGCCGCCTCGACCGCCTTTTCCCTCACCAACACCGCGGCCTCAGGCGGCGGCAACGGAGCGTTGACGGGCTCCGGCACCGGTGTCACCACGACGGCGAGTTTGACCGCGGAAGGCCCAACCGACTGGATGCACTGGGGACCCTCGCTGATCCGCAAGAGCGGAGTCAGCTCTCAGATCAGTGGCTATGCCGTCGTCGGTTCCGGCACCGTGCAGAGTTATCGCGACGATCCGCGGACGCTCAGCTGGACCGATGGCACGCCGACCGCCAGCGGAAGCGACAAAAACGGCATCTTCATCAACGGCTCGAGGAATGGCTTCTCATTCACGGTCCCTGCCGATACCACGCAGCATGTGCTGACGGTCCATGTCGGCGGCTGGAACAGCGCAGGGACGCTGACGGCGCGCCTGTCGGATGGCTCGGCGCCGAGCTTCGTCGATACCACCACGCAGGTCAGCGGACAGTACGACCGCAACTACACGATCACCTATAACGCGGCGTTCGCGGGACAGACGCTGAGCGTGACCTGGGTGATGAGCGCGGGCGGCGGCAACGTGACATTGAACGGCGCTGCGCTGAATTGAGGTGACAGCTAGAGGGCTGTCATCGGCAGGACATTCTCGCAGGAGATTTGCTTTATCCGGAATTCGATGCTCATACTGCCGGCGTGACGGTTGCGGCTGGGGGCGGCTCGATGAGGCAAGACCTGCAGAACGCCAACGCGTTGACCCAGAAGGGCGACTGGTTCCGATACTATTCCGGGCGGGAGCTCGACGAGATTGCCGCGGCGGCCGCGGACGATCCCATCATCGACGAGTATCTCAAGGGGAGAATCGGCAAGATATTTGAGCTGGGATGCGGCGGGAGCCATATCCTCGCAAGGAGCGCAATACGGGGATGGGAGGTCGGCGGCATCGATTTCAATGCCGAGGCGCTGGGGCTGTTGCGAACCTACCTCGATTCCAGAGACTTTCACAAATACAATCTCGTCTGTGGCGATGTCCTCTTCTTCGACTGCGCGCAGATCGGCGCCCAATACGATCTGCTGGTGTCGTTCGGGTTCCTGGAGCACTTCAAGGATCCTCGGGAAATCCTCGAGAAATGGAAAGTGATACTCAAGCCCGGGGGAATGGTTTTCTCCATGATTCCGAACCTCTTTTCCATCAATGCGCCCCTGCTGAGAAAGTTCGACCCCGAATTCTGGGCACAACATGTCAGGTACTCGCCGCGCGATATGGACGAGTTTCACCTCAAGGCGGGTCTCATACCTGTGAAGCAAGCCGGGTACGCGGGAAAATACGACGTCCATATGCTCATACCCTGGCCCAAGATCGAGCAGTCGATCGGAAACCGGCCCATCTTCAAAGTGGTTAAATATTTTGCAAGCTATGGCGTGGAAACCGTTCTGGGACTGCTGCCGCGATCGGATTTGAGGCTGTTCAACCCGCGCGTGGTAGGCGTCTACACGCTTCCTCATGCGCCTTCGTACAGCCGCTCGTAGCGCCGCGTCATGGTCTGCGCGGTGAATTCAGACTGGAAGAATTCTCGCGCTTGAGCCGTATATTGGGCACGCAGGGACTCGGAGTCGAGCATCGTGCTGACGGCCTCGGCCAGCGCCGCCGGGTCTTTAGGGCCGACCAGAAGGCCTGTTTTCCCGCTCACAATAGCGGTGGAAGTGCCGCCGACATCCGTGGCCACCACCGGACAGCCGGCGGCCATGGCTTCCAATACGACCATGGGCAGGCCTTCCCACAAGGACGGCAGTACATACACGTCGAGCAGTTTCAGCAACTCGGGAATGTCCTTGCGCGCGCCGCAGAACACGACATGGTCGGTTAATCCCAGCGCGGCCGCCTCCCGCTGCAGGGACTCTTTCAGCTCACCGTCGCCGGCGATCAACAGGGTCGTCCGCGGATGACGCCGCAGAATCTGCGGCAGCGCCTGCAGCAGATAGGTAATGCCTTTCTGTTCCGAGAGCCGCACCGCAAGTCCCAGGATGGGTCCGTCGCGCGAGATGCCGAGCTCGCGCCGCTTGGCCTCGCGGTCGATAGCGATGCCGAAGCGCGAGCCGTCGATGCCGTTGGGAATCGTCACGATTTTGCCGCGTGAAATTTTCTCGTAACGTATCAACTGCCGCGCGGTGTGATCCGAGCACGCCACAATCTTGTCGACGCAGTGCGATAGCGCCCACTCGGCAAACATGTAGCGGCGCTTGTCGGGAAAGGAGCGCGCATGATCGGTGTGGATGACCGTGCGGCCGCCCGCGAGCACCGCACCCAGCGCGCCATCGATGAACGGCTGAGTGTTGTGGGTATGCACGACGTCGATGTGCAGCGCTTTGAGCACCCGTGCAACCTTGAGAAAAGCGAGATAGTCGACGCCACCGGGCTGCTGCTCGAGAAGGTGCACCGGTATACCGAGTGCCTCGACGTCCGCGGCGTAGCAACCGCGCGCGCGCAGGCACAGCACGGCGACCTCGAAGCGTTCGCGATCGATGCTGCGGCAGATGTTGAGCACAACCTGTTGCAGGCCACCCAGATCGAGGTCGTGGGTGATCTGCAGCAGTTTGAGTTTGCCTTGCACAGAGCCGGCTTGCCGCGACACGACTCTACACCACGAGGCCGGCCAAGCTTTCCATGCCCTGCTGCCAGGCCGCCGCCATCTCATCAAGCAAGCCACCGCCGTCGAAGCTGCGGCGCGCATTGACCGCGCGCGCGGCCTTGAGAATGAGCGTCTTGCCGCCGGCCGCGATGCGTTCGAAGGCCTCGGCGGGCGCGCGATAGCGCGTCGCGTCGAGCCATTTCAAATGCAGGGCGGCGAGCTCGAAGGCCGCGCCGAGCTGACGGATCGTGCCAAAGGCCCACGTATGATAGAAGGCGAGGCCGCGCTCCTGCAGGGCGGGCAGCTCGCGCTCGAAGCGCTCGCGGAAGCGCGTGACGGGATTCGTCGCCGGACGAAAGCGCCAATGCCGCGTGAGGTTGCGCGCCGCCACGGCCTTCAGCTCGGGAAGTGGCAGGCGTGATGCGCGGTCGACGCGCACCAGCTCGGCGAAGAGCGGCATGAAGGTCGGGTCGGGCGCGGCATCGAGGCGAAAGGTTTTGACGAAGTCCTCGCCCTCGAGAGTGTAGTAGCCCGCGTTGTGGAAATAGCCCAGCCGCCGGCCCGCCTCATCGAGCTCATTCAGCACGATGGTGCTCTTGGTGTGCTGGCGGCGGTAGTCTGTACCCGCCGTGTCCGGCAGCCAGTACGCGTCGGCCTCGGTGCTGATGAGCTTGCCGGCGGCGAGATGCTCGCGGGCGTGCTCGAGAAGCGGCCGCCACACCGTCATCTCCTGCACGTCGATGCCGTACAGGTCGCGCAGCTCGCCGTGAGGTGGCTTGAAAAAGGTCCATTGATCGCCTTCGAAATCGACGGCAAGGGTGAAGGGCAGCATGGCGAGCGGCTCCTGCCACAGCGCGTGCACGAGCTCGATCCAGATGTCGACGTAGCAGTTCTTCTCCACCCAGATGCGCTCAGGCGCGTGCAGGGAATGAGGGCGATAGGCCGCTGCATCGACATCCGGCAGGGCGGCGATGCGGCTCACGGCCACAGCTGCTGCCGCACTTCGGGGGGCCATCGCTGCGGCTCGAAGCCGTGGGTCTTGAAAAGCGCCATGACGACCCGCTCGAGCCCGAATCCGAGGCAGGCGGTGCTCGCCACGTTGCCGTCCTCGGTGCGGATCTCAAACGTGCTGCCGAAATGATCCTGGTGGAAATTGAACGAACAGACGGCGGTTGGGTTTTCGGCGGAAATGACGGGGACCAGCACCTCGAATTTGAGCTTGGCCTGCTTTTGATTGGCGGCGAGCATGCGTCCGCCGCGACCGAAGAAGGGATCGGCGGCCACATCGGAGCGGGCCGGCAGCCCAAGCGAAGTGAGCAGCTGCACGCCGCGCTCGAGCCACATGTCGCGCCAATCGACCACTTCATCGTGCGTGCCGGCGCGCACGAACTCGCGCACGCGGAACGATTGCATGCGGGTGGGCTCGGGCGAGGGCTCGTGGCGATACACCCAGTTGAGCATGGTGACGAGCCGGCCGCCCTTGGGCAGCGTGCCGGTCAGCGTGGGGTAGAGCGGATAGCAGGCCGCCGGATTCAGCACCACCTCGGTGATGTCGAGCATGTCGCCCCAAGGGGTGCTCTCGTGCACGCGCTGCGAGAGCGCCAGGGCCTGCGCCTCCTTGCCGAAGAAGCTGTACACGGCGCCGCACAGGTGCGGGAAGGAGTCGAGGTAGTTGACCTTCTCGAGCAGCTTGCGGGTGATGATGGGTGGAAAGGTGCAGCTTTCGGCATTGTCGGCCGCCGAGAGCGCCGAAACGCGCGCGTTGAAGCGCTCGAGCACATCTTCGAATATCGCACCGCGTCCGAACGCTCCCTGCACGCCCACCGGCACGATTAGCCGATGCCGCACCAGTCCTTCGTAGAATTTTTCACAATCGTAGTCGGCCGACATGGGAATCAATGCTCCTTGAGCACCAGCAGCATCGAGGCGCTCTTGGCCGCGATGCGGTCGTTGGAGATCATCAGCGCCGCCGACAGCACGTCGCGGTAGTGCCGGCCCAGGCTGAACGGGGTGTCGTTCTTGTAGGCGAGGATGCCGATGATCTGCAGCGCCTGGTGCACGATCTGCGGCGCGGTCTCCGAGGCGTTGATCTTGAGATTGTTCATCTTGAGCGCCCAGCCGATCGACAGCAGGCGCTCCATGCCATCGGGCGCCGCCGTCATCGCGTCGAACTCGGCGGCGAGCGCCAGCCAGTTGTGGCGCATCGCCTGTAGCTGCGTGGAGACCTGGGCGAGACGCACCGCGGTAGGCGGCACTGCGCCCGGATTCTTGCGCGCCCCGGCGCGCACGAACTCCGCCGCGCGCGCCACCGCGTCCGCGGCGATGCCCCACCACAGCGACGACCAGAGGATGTGCGAGTAGGGCACCATGGTCTGCGCCGAGGAATCGGCGAACGAGCCGGGCAGGATCTGCTGCTCGGGGCCCGCGGATTCAAGCTTGAATCCGGGGCTTACGGTGCCGCGCATGCCAAGCGTGTCCCAGGAAGTGGTTTGAGTGAGCCGGAAGTCCTCCTGGCGCACGAGCACCAGCACCTGATCGCTCCCCGGCGCATCGGCGGCGCGGCGGCAGGTGACGAGGATGCCGTCGGCGTGCGCGCAATAGGAGCCGGTGGTCGCATCCTTGTTGAGACGGAAGCGGCCCTCGGCGCGCTCCACCGCGCAAATGCTGGTGCGCGTCTCGCCGAAGGTGCCGACCTCGGAGGTCATCGACGCGAGGAGGTACTGATGCGTGACGAGCGCGCGGGAGTAATCGCGGAAAAATTCCGACGTCAGGCCGTGGCGCACGATGCACGCGACCTGGATGTAGTGCATGGCGAGCACCATGCCGCTTGAGCCGCAGGACTGCGCCAGGGTGGAGCAGAGCGCGGCGAGCTCGCGCAGGTCGCAGCCCGCGCCGCCGAGCTCGCGGGGCACGGGGGCGGAAAGCACTCTCGCCTTTTTGAGCGCGGCGAAGGTCTCGCTCGGGAAACGGCTGTTCGCATCGACGTCGCGCGCATGGGGGACGGCGATCTCGGCGGCGATGCGCTCGACGGCGGCGCGCAGCGTGGCGAAATCCTGCGGCGCCGCAACATCGGGAGTGACGCGTTGGGCGGACTGTGACGTGGGTCTCATTCAGGATTCCGTGCCGATGGCCTTGGAGGGTGGGAGGATCTTATACGCGAGCCGGCTTTTGAGGCGTAGGAAATGTCTCTCGAAAAGCTCGTAGGAGATCGCGGCTACCGCGAAGCTGGCAATGGTCATTGCAGCGGCATAGACAATGGCCGCGGCCGGCGTGATCTGCGGCATGAGACGATGGAGGAGGGGTAGGCCGACGAAGACATGCAGCGGCAGATGGAACACATACATGCCGTAACTGTAGCGTCCGATCAGCCGGAGCGGCGCGAAGCTCAGAGGTCGCAGCGCCCGAGCGAGGATGCCGCGCGTGGGCAGCACGGCGAGCAGCACCGAGAGCGCGAAGGCGAGCGCAAGAAACGTGTACCCAAAAAGCTGGCTTGCCGGATCGTAGACGGCGAAGAGGTCGGTGCCGGCGGCGACCGCGACCAGCATCGTAACCGCTGCGAGCGCGATGCCGCGCGTGCTGCGGCACAGCCAAGCATGGGCTTGCGGGATGCGTAGCAGCGCCGCGGCGGCCGCACCCAGGGCGAGAGCGTCCATCCGGCAGGGAGTGAACATGTATAGCGCCTCATGAGGGAATTGCGCTGCCGCGAGCGCTGCGCGGGTTGCAAGCGCGCCGACGGTGGCGGCCGCGCACACCGCGAGCAGGCGGCGCGGGCTGGCGCTCCACACAGCGAGCGGCCACAGGAGATAAAACTGCTCCTCGACCGCCAGCGACCAGAAATGCCCGAAACCGTCCGCACTGCCCCAATAGGGTTGCGTCCAGTTGCTAAGAAAGGTCCACAGCGCAAGCTGCTGCGAGGCGTTCGCGTGCGTCGGCCCGAGCGGGAGCGCAAGGAGTGGCGCGATCACGAACGCGGCAATCAATACCGCGAAATAAAGCGGCAGGATGCGCAGCGCCCGCCTTCCGAAAAACGCGCTGAAGTAGTTGTCCGCGCGGCGTGTATCGAGCAGGTTCCCGGTGATCAGAAAGCCGGAGAGCACGAAGAAAAGCTGCACGCCGATCCAGCCCGTGTGCATGAAGAGCTTGGCGGGATATTCGAGCGGGTTGAGCGCGCCGGTGAGCACGTCCACGTTGTGCGGAATGACGAGCAGGATCGCGATCGCGCGCACGCCGTCGAGCGCCGCAACGTGCGGCGTGGCCGCTCCGGGAATCGCGCCCGGATTCGCCGCGGCGCTGCGCATCAGGCGGGCTCGCGCGCCGGCCCGTCGAGCTTGGCGGCGAGAAAGCGCGCCAGGGCCGCGCGTGGCTCCCGATCCGTGAAGGTGTGATCGGTGCCGGAAATCACCTCGACCTTAAGCCGCCCCTGCGCGCGCAGGCGCCGCGCGGCATAGCCGCCCTTGTTGCGCAGCAGCTCGATGCCGGGCTCGAGCGCGGCGAAGACGAATTGCAGGTCGATGCCGCGGGCCGCGGCGCGGCCCAGGTCTGCGCCGAGATCCTTGCGCATCGGAATGCGGAGAATGTGCCCGAGGGCGCGCAGCGGCTCGAAGGTGAGGCAGGTGGCACGCCGCGCCAGCACCTGGAACAGCTCGCCGAGGTGGACCTGGCCCTTGAGCAGTTTGAGCCAGGATGCGGGGCGCCAGACATTCGCCTGATACCGCATCATATCGGAGGCGATGCGATGGTCCGGGTATTTGAGCGACATGCCTTCGCGCCAATAGAACGTCAGCGGATTGATAAGCACCACGCCGGCGAGCGGCAGTCCCCCGACCGCCGCCTTGAAGGCGTGATAGGCGCCGGCGCACAGGCCGACCGCGTGGAATTCCGTGATCTGCCATGCGCGGTGCAGGTGGTCGATGGCGGCGGTCAGATCTTCGATGGCCTCGGGCGGATACACGATATTTTCCGGCTTGCCCGCTCGCGGCGCGCTGTCGCCGATGCCGGCGATGTCGAAACGCAGCGCCACGTGGCCGCTGCGTGCCCAATGCCGCGCCAGCTCGACGTACAGGCGGTTGGGTCCGACGCGGTGCACGGCGCCGGCATTGAGCAGAAGGACTGCTTTGCGGCCGCCGCCCGCATGCCGGTTAAGATCCGTCGCGGCGGTCACGATGCCGAAAAGCGCAGGTCCCTGCGCCGGGCCGAAGCGCACGGCAGTCTCGGTGACCTCTCCCATTCGCACTTGCGCCTCGCTGGCCATTGTCACGGGTGCAACGGCCTGCTGAGTCGACGCCGGCTGCGCAGCCGCAAGGCCGCGCAGCCACGCGACCGACGCCTGGATCATCGTTTGCGGAATGACAGTCTCATGGCTGTCGAGCATCATCGCCTCGTAGCCTTCGATTTCGCGGCGCTCGACGCGCGCGCCTTGGGCGAGCAGCCGCTCGGCCCATTTGCCGGCGACGGGCAGGCCGGCTCGCTCCAGGATCAATATGTCGGCGGCGGGCGCGGCTTGCAGCCGCATGAGGTCTATGCTGGCGAGGCTCTGTTGAGTCTGCTCGGCGAGCAGAAAGCCGCAGGATTCGAGCACGCCGTCGCGGCTCTCCTGAGGCAGGTTGCGTTTGGCCTCGAGGGCGAGCTGCAGCATGCGCAGCTCCCGCACATAGGATTTCACCTGGATGATCGGCGCGATGGTGATCAGCCCTGCGACATCCGCGCGGCCGCTCGCCGCGAGCGCGGCGAGGGCGCCGCCGAGGCGGATGCCGAGCAGCGCCACCCGTGCGACGCCGGTATGGCGGCGCAAGGCGTCGATCGCGTGAGTGATGCTGGTGGTCCACGCCGTAAGACGCCCGGCGTCGAGCGCATCGCCCGCCGAATCGCCGCTGCCGTCATAGTCGAAGCGCAGAGCTGGCATGCCAGCGTTGGCGGCGCTCTCGGCGAAGTGGCGGATGCTGCGGTGCGCGCAGATCGCTTCATAGCCGAAGGGGTTGCAAAGAATGAGCCCCAAACGCGGCGCATCGGCTGGAGCTGGAGCCACATGCAGCCAGCCGAACAGCGGACGCTCCTGCGGTCCAAAGTAAAGCGCAGAGGGGTCGGTCATCCTGTATTGCCGATTTTCACGGGCCATAGCGCGTTTGCAGCAAGAACCACGCCCTTGAGCGGCGCCGTGGCGTCGAGCCGCCGTAGACCGACATGGCGCTCGCGACCCGGGGCCAGGTGAAAGTATTGATCTTCCGCCTCGAAGCCGGCCACGTCGATGCGCAGGTGGCGGGCACAGGCGCGCGTGCGCAGCGTGAGGAGCGCGTTGCCGTTCGCTTCAGGGCGGACCACTGCGGTCAGCCCCAGGTCCTGCTCGCGGACGTTGGAAAGACCCAGAGGAAAATAGAAATCCTCGCCGATGAGACGCCCGTCCGCCGCATCGTGCAACATGGCGTGCACGGTCGCATGCGAAGGCGGCCCAAAGCGATAGGCGTAGGTCAGATCCATGAACCCCTCGAGCGCGGCGGCGGCCGACAACTCGAGGGCGCCGCGCGGGGCGACCGCGATGTCCTGGCGCGCGTGCACGATCCGCAGTCCGTCGGCACGCAGGACTTCAAGCTCGAGGTGTGCGCGCAATGTCTGCGAAAACTCGTTGAGCACGTGAGCGTAAAGGCCGTTGCCGCCCTCATCGCACAGCAGCACCGCCCGCGGCTGCAACAGCCGACGCAGCAGGTACCAGGGCGCCTTGGGATGACCGTCGGCGTCGATCACGCCCCAGCCCGCGCCGCGCCACAGATCCCGCAGGAACCAGATGAGCGCTCCGCGGCAGCGCGAGGCACCGCGGCGCCATTCGCGAAACGTCGCCGCCATCGCTTCCGCCGAGGCAAGGCGGCTCAATTGGAGATAGCGCTCGTGATCCGCGTAACGCAGCTCGAGCGGCTCGACGCCGAAGAGCTCGCGCAGGTAGTGATCGCGCACGTCGTCGAAATCCCAGCCGGCGCCGAGATCGCGCGGTGTGCGCGTCTTCCAGCGCGGGTCATGAACTTTGAGGTCGATTTCCTGCGGCACGTTGGCGAAGGCCAGACATTCGGTGGCGAAGCGCACCGCGGCATGCCGCGCATCGGTGAGCGGACGGCGGTAGGCGCCGACGCCATAGTAGGAGCTGGTGCCGCGGTCGGCTTGGTGCGGAAAGGCGCCGCCGTGCGCGCTAGAGGGCCAATACGGTATGTCCGGCGCGTGAGCCGCGGACTCGCGCCGCAGGGTCTCATCGAACAGGGACTGTGCCCAGGTGGAGCGTGGCGCGCCCCACATCGCCGCCTGCTGCTCGCCCTCGCTGTTGCCGCAGAGCACGGCGAGACAGGGACGGCCCGCCGCGCGGCTCAGCCATTGCGCGGCCTCGCATCGCACGGAGGACTCGAACGCAGCATCGTCGTGCGGATAGTCCATGTTGGCGAACATGAAATCCTGCCAGAGCAGGACTCCCTGCTCGTCGCAGGCATCCAGGAAGCGATCGCTCTCGTACACCATGGTGCCGCCGACCCGCAGCATGTTCATGCCGGCGGCCCGCGCTTGCCTCACGGCCACCGCCACCTCGGGTCCATCGCTGTGCGGCGAGACCGGATCGAGCGGGGTCCAGCAGGCCCCGCGGCAAAAGATCGTCACGCCATTGATGTGCAGCTCGAAATCTTCATCCGCGCTGTTCACGGCGACCGTGCGAAAGCCAATATGTCCGAGATCCACTGCGACCGGCGCCGACGCCGATGCCAAGCTCAGAATCAGACTCGCCTGATAGAGGGCAGGCTCCCCATGGGTGTGCGGCCACCACAGGTCGGCCTGCGGCATTACGAGGCGGCCGGCGTAACGGCCGGGCGCATCGCGCGGCGCAAGCCGCATGCACTGCGTGGCGCCGTTGCGCGTCACCTCGAGCTCAATACGTTCCGGGGCCGATCCCCCGAGAGGCTCGACCTGCACGCTCAGCTCCACGATGCCCGTCGAGCCTTCAAGCCTCGTTCGCAAACTCAAACTATGCAGATCGACGCCCGTGCGCGTCTCGAGCCATACGGATCGCCACGGTCCCACCGGAGCGGCCGGTGGCGACCATCCGGGCGTACGTCCGAGGAGCGTGGTGCGGAACCAGCGCAGTTGCTGATGCTCTATCATGGGCGCGCGCCAGCGCGGTCGTGGCCGTCGGGAGCTTAGCAAGCTGTTCAGGGCGCTGAATCGCAGCACGAGCTCGTTGTCGCGCGCCTGCAGCTGCTCGAGCACGCACTCGTGCGCGTGAAACATGTTATCGCTTTGCAATAGGGTCGCGCCGTTGAGAGAGGCCTGTGCGACGGTCGCGAGGCCATCGAAACCCAGCACGATCCGCGACCCCGGCGGCGCCTCGGGCCGATCGAAGCGTAGCCGATACCACCAGTCTTCGGCATCGAAGCGGCGTGGTGTCTCGAAGCTCCACTCACCCCGCGCACGCAGGGCGGCGGCAACGGTGTCGAGTGTGGGAATGGGGCGCCACGACTCGGGCGCCGGCCCGCCCGCAGACGCGGAGGCAATTTCCCAGCCCGTGCGAAGAAGGTTCCGACAGTGGCCGGCAATGCTACGGACGCGATCCGGCATGGGTACTCAGCCGCGGGTCAGCTCAGTTACCGCCGCCTGGATCGAGGCGATGCTCTCAAAGACATTGCGCTTGAGCATCTGGTCCGGGAACTCCACCTCGAACTCCCCCTCGAGCGCCAGCATCACGTTTACGCTGGCGTGCGAGGTCATGCCCGCCTGATAAAGGTCCGTCTGCGCTGCCAGCGATTCGGCGTCCTGGCTGAGCCGGCCATGGTCCTTGAGGATACGACGGATACGCGTGGCGGTGTCTTCAGAGCTCATAAAGTGTGTGGGTTCCTGTTGCGGACGGTACGGCCATCGTGAGCGCGACCATTGGCGCCCTGGCTATTTTAGGGGAAGGGGCATGGGCATAATGTGACACGGGTATCGGCTGCCCCGCCGTCACTCATGCCCGGCGGGCGGCCGCAGCGCGGGGGGACCCGGGTCGGTATCGCGAATGATGTTGCGCAGCGCCCGCTTGAGGAGCTGTGTCTCCTCAAAACCGAGATTGCGCTCAGCGTGCGATTCAACGGCCTTGGCTGTCGCAACGAGCTCGATCACCACCTTGCGGCCCAACTGCGTCAGGGTCACTTTGACGTTGGGGTCATAGCTGCCGTGCAGGTTGACGAAACCACCGGAAGCGAGGCGCGCGACGAGCTCGTATGTCACGCGCGTGCCCGTGTACCAGAGCACGCGGTCGAGCTCCTCGACGCTGCGGTCGTCGGATACGCCGAGCAGGCTCAAGGCGAACCACTCGTCCTCACTCAAGCCATGCCGTTCGAGGTCTTTACGCAGGCCGAGGAACAGCTGGAAATGCGCGCGTCCCAGAAGGTAAACCAGGAAGTCCCTGCTGAAGCTGCTGTCCGGCTCGCCGTTCTGCGCCGCAGGCGCCGCGGTGGGGACGGTTTTCCCCACGGCAACGGCATAACGCCCACCATGAAAGAGCAACGGCGGCCGATCGAAGCTCTCGAAAGCGGTCACGTTGCCCACGAAGATCACATGATCTCCGCCCTCGTACTTGAACGCAGTACGGCATTCGAAGCGTGCGGAGCAGCCCCTGATGAGGGGTACGCCGGCCATGCCACGCTCAAGGTCAAGTCCGGCGAATTTCTCAGCCCCCTGCGTGGCAAAGCGATGCGACAGATCATCCTGATCCGCCGCGAGAACATGCACGGCAAAATCAGGATTGCCGAGGAAGGCCGGCAGGCTGCGTGCCTTCGTCGACAGGCTCCACAGCACCATGGGCGGATCCAGTGAGACCGAATTGAAGCTGTTGGCCGTCAGGCCGATGTCCTCACCGGCAGCGGTTCGGGTGGTCACAATGGTTACGCCTGTGGCAAAGGCGCCCAGGGCGTCACGGAATCGGCGGGCGTCGGGGGAGGGCGGCGGGGCGTTCATCGTGACGATTATCCATGGATTTGGTGATGCGGCTCACGGCCCATCTCACGCTTTGCTTTACACTAGCTTGTAAAATTTTACGTCACTCACGTTCTCGATGCATCTTCGACTCCTGGGTTATAACGTGCCTCTCTCGATCGCCGTACTGGCGACGATCGAGTGCATCCTCTTTGGTGCAGTGCTCGGTATCGCCGCGGGGCTGCGTTTCATCGGAGATTTCCAGGCGATAGAGGGGCATCTGTGGCCGCGGGCGGTGCTGTTCGGCATCGCCAATTTCCTGAGCTTCGTGGCCTTTGGCCTGTATACCGCCCGGCAACGCGCCCGCACCATCGGTCTTGCCTTGCGGATTGTGATGGCGGTGCTGAGCGCCACGGCAGCGACGGCACTGGTGTTCTACCTCGTGCCACACCTGATCCTGGGAAGGGGGGTGCTGGCGATCGCCGCTCTGCTCGCGATGGGTGCGTCGTTTGCGGCACGGTCGCTGTTCGAGCACGTGGTCAATACCGAGGTTTTCAAACGCCGTGTGTTGGTGTTCGGCGCCGGCACCCGCGCGCAGTCGCTGGCCGATCTGCGGCGACGCTCGGACCGTCGCGGTCACATCATCTTAGGATTCATGCCGGCGCCGGGAGAGTCGGTGGCGATCCCGCCGGCGCGGCTCATCGCCGCGGACATGAATCTTCAGGAAGTTTGCACCCGCCTCAACATCGACGAAGTCGTCGTCGCCATGGACGACCGCCGCCGCGACTTCCCCATCGCCGCCATGCTCGACTGCCGCCTCGCCGGCATCGAGATCACCGATCTCGTCACCTTCCTCGAGCGCGAGACCGGCCGCGTGCGGGTCGATCTGATGAACCCCGCCTGGATGATCTTCGGCGGCGGCTTCGACCGCGCCATGTTGCGCCGCTTCAGCTCCCGGGTGCTGGATCTGGCGGCAAGCGTGGTGATCCTGACGATTTCCTTACCCGCCATTCTCATCACCGCGCTCGCCATCAAGCTCGAGGATGGCTGGCGTGCCGACGTCTTTTACCGTCAGCCACGCGTGGGCTATGGCGGGCGGGTGTTCGACCTGCTTAAATTTCGCAGCATGCGCGCCGATGCCGAGCAGCACGGGCAGGCGGTGTGGGCGCAGAAGAACGATCCGCGGGTGACGCGCGTCGGCGCGGTGATCCGCAGGCTGCGCATCGATGAGCTGCCGCAGATCCTCAACGTGCTGCGTGCGCATATGAGTCTTGTCGGCCCGCGCCCCGAGCGGCCGCACTTCGTCGAGGAGCTGGCGCAAAAGATTCCCTACTACGTGCAGCGCCATAGCGTGAAGCCGGGGATCACCGGCTGGGCGCAGCTGTGCTACCCCTACGGCTCCTCCGAGCATGACGCGCTGCAGAAGCTGCAGTACGATCTGTACTACATCAAGAACAACAGTCTGCTGTTCGACCTGGCCATCATCCTGCAGACCGCCGAGGTGGTCTTCATGGGCAAGGGAGCGCGCTGATGGGCGAGAACGGGCGACGCCATCCACTCCTCATCCTCACGCCCGATCGCGTGCTGCGCGGCGAGCTCGAGAGGATTTTCGCGGACCTGGAAGTGACCTGCGGTGAAACCTCCGATCAGGTGCTGGCGCTGGTGCGGCGGGTCGAGCCGGAGGTGGTGCTGTTCGATCTTGGGCCGACGAGCGAGCCGGGCTCGGCGGCGCAGGCGCTCGAGCTTCTGCGGCAGGTCCTCAATCTCGCGCCCGATACCAAGGTCATCGCCATGACCGAGCAAGGCGCACGCGATCTTGCGGTGCAGGCGGTGGGCCTCGGCGCCACGGATTTCTATCACAAGCCCATCGACGCCGGCGTGCTGTCCTTCATCGTGCGGCGCGCCTTCCGCATCCGCGAGCTCGAGATCGAGAACGAGCGGCTGCGCGGGCAGACGGGCTCGATGGCGCTCGACGGCATCATCGGGGTCAGCGATACCATGCGCAGCCTGTGCCGCTCCATCGAGAAGGTGGCGCCTACCAATGCCACCGTGCTGCTGCTCGGCGACAGCGGCACGGGTAAGGAGTTGCTGGCGCGCTCCCTGCATCGCCTGAGCGGGCGGGCTCACCAGCCCTTTATCGCCATCAACTGCGCCGCCATTCCCGATACCTTGCTCGAGAGCGAGCTCTTCGGCTACGAGAAGGGCGCCTTCACCGGCGCGGTCAAGCGCACGCTGGGCAAGCTCGAGCTGGCCAGCGGCGGCACCGTGTTCCTCGATGAGATCGGCGAGATGCCGGCGGCCCTTCAGGCCAAACTGCTGCGGGTGCTGCAGGAGCGGGTGATCGAGCGGGTGGGCGGACGCACGCCGGTGGCGCTCGATCTGCGCATCGTGGTGGCCACCCACCGCAATCTCGATGCGCTCATCGGCGCGGGAACCTTCCGCGAGGATCTCTTCTACCGCATCAGCGAGGTCACCATTCGCATTCCGCCGCTGCGCGAGCGGCAGGGCGACAGTCTGCTGCTGGCGCAGTTCCTGCTGCAGCAGATGGCGGAGCGCTACGGGCGGCCGTTGCGCGGTCTTGCGCCCGATGCGATCCGCGCCATTCAAACCCATCGCTGGCCGGGCAATGTGCGCGAGCTCGAGAACCGCATCAAGGGCGCGGTAATCATGGCCGAAGGGGCGGTGGTGACCGCAGGCGACCTGGGGCTCAATGCCCCCGGCGACGATCCCGAGTATTTGAATCTGCGCATGGCGCGCCAGCGCGCCGAGACCCAGGCGGTGCGCCAGGCGCTCGCCATGGCGCGCGGCAATCTGTCGAAGGCCTCGGAGCTTCTGGGCGTGACGCGCCCGACGCTCTACGACCTTCTGCAGAAGCACCACATCGACACCGCCCAGTTTGGACGCGAGGCCGCCTCGAGCTACAAGTAGCCGGATGGCATCGAAGACGTCACATCAAGTCAAGGCCCGTTGCCTTTCGCACCAGACTCCTCAGCCTCGCTCGCTGCCCGCGGCGCCGCTTCGTCCGCGGCCGGCGGCGGCTCCTGGGCCCGCAATAACGTCGTATCGACCGTCGCGGGATCGTCGCGGAGCTTCACATACAGATGCCCCTCGCTCGGATGGGGTACGGACAAGGAAAAGCCCGTGAACCCGGCGGGCACCTGCACCGGATGCTCGAACTTCGGCTCGCCCGATATCGAGTCGAGCAGGAACAGATCCGATCCCGAGAGCCTGCACGCGAAGTCCGGGCTCGCCGGGCATTGAAGCTCCGTGAGCTTAGGCAGGCGGACCAGCACGGCCAGCGGCTGCCATTCTCCCGCCACGCCATTCGAGACCACCCGAAATTGCAGCGGCCCGAATGCAGATGGACCGAATGCCCTCGCCGGGTCCAAGGTCGCGACCGCCACTTTGCGATCCACCAGGGTCAGTCCATGGCCATCGAAGCTCAGAGCGGTTTTGACCGACTCATCGGTCGTGGCGATCTCGAGGCTCTCGCTGCGCGAGAAGGCCGCCGGATATTGCGAGCGCACCGAGAAAGTCAGCGTGGCCTCCTGCGGCAGCTCATCGGAATTGGCGAGCTCGAGATTGCTGCTGGCCAGCGCCTGCGAAGGCAGTACATTCTTGCCGATCAGCAGTACGTTGGGCCGCGGCGTATCCACGAAAGCGCTGACTTTCAAAACGCGTCCATCGGCCAGCGTCACCTCGGCCTTCGAAGTCTTGCCCGGCGTGAAGCTGCTTGCTCCTTCCGGATTCCGCAGGGACAGGGCCAGGACATCGCCGCTCGAAGCCACGGCCGAATCCGCCGGCGCGAACTCCACGCCGTCCATGGACAAACGAGCCACTTGATCCAGCCGGCTGCCCTGCAGCAGCCCTGTGCGGTCGCCGGCATGGATCGTGAATTTCGTAAGGTGAGCCAGCTCGCCGAACGCCTGCAAGGGGACGGACTGCGCCTGATTGAGGCCGTACTGCCGGATCGCCAGGTTGAGCGTTCCAGGCTGCGCGTCCTTGAGCGGCAGTTTGACCTCGATCTGATCGGGCGCATCCCTCTTCCACTCGTTCTTGAGCTCCTTGCCATCCTGGCCTTTCAGGAGCACATCGCTCACGCAGCTGACGCTGGCCGCCTGCAGGTGAGCGGTTCCGTCGCGGCCCACGATGAGCGACTCGTTGTCCGCCGCGGTCAGCTTCCAGACCTGCGCGCGCGCATTTTCAAGCTCGAAGCTCGGCCCCTCATACGGCTCGAATCCCCACTCACCGTGCAATGTGCCGCGGATGCTGTCGCTGAGAGTGACTGTGGCGAGCTCGGAGGTATCGACGATGTATCCGCCTTGCTGGGCGTCCGCGCGGGCGGGCAGCTCGACCGTGTGGCCGGCCCCATCGACCAGCCGCAATTGGGTGTCGTGGGCATAGCGCGTGGAGAAGACGAGCGGTGCGCCTTCGACGGGCAATACCAGCGGGGTTTGACGGGCGCAATAGACTTGGTTTGTGTCCACAGCGCGCAAGGGAGGGGGCTGCGCCTGTTCCACGGCCGGCAGCGCCGCCACCAGCACGGATTTGGGATCGTGGAAGGAGGGCGGCGCATTGAGCATCAGGGACGTCCGGTCGCTGTACTGCGTTGCGAGCGCCGGGATGTATTGGTAGCGCGCGGTGTGGAAAGAGCTCAGGATGCGCCCGATGTCGAGGATGGAAGCGACATAGGGACTGTAGTAGCCGTAGCGCAGCTGCGGCGTGAAGCTGGCCTGCATAGCCAGATCGGTCGCCGGGCCGCTGGTCAGCGCCTCGACGATCGAGGTGCTGTGACCGTCGTTGAGAATCAGCGACTCGCGGCCTTGGGTCAGGCACGGCAACTGTAACTCAGGAATCTTGTCGAAGCACTTGTCCTCGACGCTGATTGCGAGACTGCGCGCCAGTAGCGGCACGGTGTCCTTGATGCGCTGCGGGCCTACGGCGTTGAGCGAGCGGATCGCGGCCAGATAGTCCTCGAGGCGCGAGCGGTCGAGCGAGGCTTGGTTGAGATCTTGGGAGGCGCGCACGAATGCGCCCGGGCGTCCGCGCACGGCGTCGATCAGGGTGTTGAAATCCCCGCCCGTGGCCGGTGCAAGAAACACCAGGACCTGCCCGGCACCCTCGGGCACGGTCAGTGTGATGCCGTCCTTGATGCAGCCCTTCTTGCCCCAGGCGCTGCAGCGAAAGAACCAGTCTTCGGGAGGCGGGTTGGTCGCGCCGCGCAGGAACGCGACCACGAGCAGGTATTGCACGGATTGATTCGCGGGCAGCGCCGCCTTGATCCAGAGGCGGTCGCCGCTGGCCAGGCTTGGGACCTGCGACAGCGGCAGCGTCCTATCGCCACGCGTGATTTTGACGGCAAACTCAGGCCCGGCAAGGTCGAAAGGAGCTGGATCGGTGTGTGCGACTCCGGAAATTATGCTGAGCGCGGCCAAGCTCATGACGATCGATGCGATTTTCATGTGCGATCGTATGTTCCTAAGATGTTATGCAAAGGGTGCAACCATTCGTCCGGGAGGTCCAGATGCACGATGCGATTGTGTGGCGGAGCTCACCCGGCCATCTCGGTGCAGACCGCGGCGAAACTTGGGAGTTCGGTCGCTCCGTGGCGACATGCGGCCGCCGGCGCGGAACGGCCGGCCGCACAGGCTTGCGGCCGACCGGCTAAGAACTCAAGTCACGGTATCGATATTACTCCCGCGAATTGCAACGCCCCTTATATGCCGTGGGGCAAGCCATCCGCGGCTTCAATGTCGTGGTCTGAAGCAAAGGCAGAATGCCCGTCTTCCAGCGCTGTGCATCCCCACCCAGATAGGTATTCTGTAGCCATATCACATAGCTCGCCTGCATCACGCCGGTCTGGTACTTGAGAATCTCCGCAGGATCCTCGGTGTATCGCTTGCCTAGCCCTATGCCCTGCTGCTCGCCCACCCAGGGGAAAACCCCACGCAGGTCCGCGCCGCCATCCAGTCCCCGGAACACCTCGTTGGATTGAATGGTGTGCGAGACATCCGGCAGGGGCATCTCCGGGTCTGGTCCACCGACGGCCATGCCGCCTCCTGAAGCGCAATACCCGATGAGATCGCGCATCCGCGCATTGCTGCCGTGGAAATTCGCCACCAAGCGCAGCTGGGTGTTGGGCCAGGCCGCCTTGGCCGCCGTACACCAGCGCTTCAACTGCACGCCATATCCATCAGTAGAGAACCCGCCATTGCCGCTCGGCGAGTGCAGCGCGGTCTCCTCCAGCGAAAACATCTCAACCAGCGGATGGGAGTTATATCGTGCCGCGTAGGCCCGCGTCAGCGCAATCAGCCGATCCATCACCTGCGGCTTCCAGGCCATGGACGTCGAATAAAGACCGCCATGCTGCACGGAGTCGGGCGGCCTGACATCCACCCAGCCGTTATCGACCACGTACGCCGGATAGTAGGTTTTTGGATCACCGGCTGAGGCACCGAAGACCCGCTCTCGCACCTCCAGGATCAGCCGCTTAGGCAGTGGCTGCGAGCCCAGCTTGGCCAGGTAGGCATCGATCATTTGGAAGCCCTTGGAATAGTCTCCGGGCGTATCGCCCTCAAGATCGCCCCAATACACGATGAGCTCGATGCCCTCGACCGAGGGCTCAAGTCCGATGCTATCGATGAACCGGAGTCGCACAGCGCGATTGGTCGGCGTGTCGGCCATCGAGCCGGTGGGCCAGACATAGTATCCCGGGTGCCATTTCCAAGAAAGGACTGGGGGTGCTGTGCTTTGAGGCCCAAGAATCTGGGCTTCGGTGATACTGATCCAGGTTTGGCCGGTGTAGCCGTAACCGACGATGCGCACGTAACGTCCGGTGGCGGCGGCATCGAAGGATTCGAGCCTCAGAGTATTCGCTGCACTGGTGCGGCGCGCACCGACGCGGACAAATTTTGCTCCGTCGCTGGAAACGAGAATATCGAAGGCGTAGTCGTGCTGCTTTTCCCAGGCGAGCTTGACCTGGCCGATTTTCTGGATCGTTCCCAGGTCGTATTGGATGTACTGACCCAGGCCCTGGACGGTCCAGCGCGAGCTGAAATTGTTGTCCAGGGTGTTGGCGGGAACATAGTCGCCCAGGTGCGCGCTGTCCGAGACGGACACCGGAGTGATCTGCGACAGCGCCTGCGCGTGAGATAGGGCACTGAAGGCCAAGAAGAAAATACTGAAGGAGGCAGCACGAAAGAGGGCAAGGAGTCGAGACATGAGGAGTTCTCCAGGTTAGCCGTCGGTTGAGTGACGGCCGTGCGCGCGATACACACGCCGTCGTGGGGCGGGATATCTAACGACGGGTGCGGTGCTGGAGTAAGGGGGTTTGCGGTACGTGTTTGTATGGAAATGGGCGCGTTTTTGGCGCCCGGCTTCTGCGAACGGCGTCAGTCAGATCGTCTTGCTGGCCTCACCGGACAGATCGCTTTCCGCGCCGCTGGTGGCGACCGCCGTGATGGCGAAGTAGTACGTGCCGGGCGAGAGGCTCTCGATCACGTAGCGGGTTACGCCGCCGTTGCTCACTGTCACCGTGGCGGTGTACTGGCCCGACTGGGTACCGTAGTGGATCTTGTAACCATTGAGGGCGGTGAGCGGCGAGCCATCGGTGTTCTCAGTGGGCGGCATCCAGGCGAGCGTCACGCTGCCGTTGCTCTGTTGCACCACATTGATCGCGAATTGCGCCAGTTTGACCGTGTCCTGGCCGTCGCTCACGCTGATCTCGATGTCCTCGTGCGAGCCCACGTCGGCCGCCCCCGGGGTGCCCGAGAGTTGCCCGGTGGCGGTGTTGAAGCTCGCCCAGGTCGGCTTGCCCGAGATGGAGAAGGTCAGGGAATCCCCATTGGCATCGCTGGCCTTAGGGGTGAAACTGTAAGATTGTCCGACAGCCACCTCGGTGCCGGGCGTACCCGAGATCTGTGGGGCGGCATCGGAGGGGTGCACCGTGGATTGCCCGGAGGGCAGGGAGCTGGCTTGCGCGGCGGTGCTTGCCGGGCTCGAATCGTGATTACAGGCCGCCAGAGCGGCGAGCAACAGTGTGCAGGCGATACCTCGACCCCAGGCCATCATCATAGTCATCTGCATCTCCCAGACCGGACTTCGGAGACACCGGTCGCGGGTGAGGCACAGACGGAGGGTTGCCGGGGACAGACGGTATGCGCACCGCCATCCTGGTAACGAGATCGCTCCTGGCAAGGATCCCGGCAACCCCGCTGTCATAGGCCCTGAAGCCCTTAGACCGGAAGCTTTGCGTCCCCGCCTTTCGGCGGGTTTGCCTTTAATCGACGGGGGCAGTATCCACAGGGGGTAGGGGTACGCCAATGTCTCCCGGGCGCGACGTTTGCTGAAATGAGCGGTCGATCACGTGGGACGGCCTCAAGCCCCAGGGACCACCCTGCCGGAAAAGGGGAAAAAGGCGCCAGAGAAAGTTAAGATCGCACCCGATCGAAGGCGCGGACAGGTTAAGCTCGGGCGCCGACGGAACGTGGCTTGCTCTGCAAGAATCAATGTTAAGGGCTTGGAATATGAGGGGATTTGGCAGGCGATGAATGAACCGGTGATCGTCAAGAACACCTTCGCGGTGGCGATGGTTGCGTTGCTGCAGGCGGCGGCGCCTGCCATCGTGGCGGTCGGCATGCTGTACGGACTGATCTTCGCCTACGATGTCCCGGCCGATGAGTCCTTCCACGGGATGGCGGTGATCGTGGCGCTGCTCATGGTGCTGCTGCCGTATCCCACCCGCAATCCGAATTCGCAGATCTTCGCCGGCACTTTTCCGCTCGCGGTCGGGGTGCTGGTGCGCTGGGGTATCATGCTCACCGCCCTGCTGGCGATCGCCTATGTCGCCAAGTTCACCGAGCAGTACTCGCGACGCGTTATCCTAACCTGGGCGACAGTCACTCCCGCGGTGCTGATTGTCGTGACCACCGTATTCCACGAGATCATGCGCCGCATGATGTGCACGGCCGACAATGCGCGCCGCGCGGTGTTCGCCGGCTTCAACGACATCAGTCAGGCGCTCGCCAAGCAATTGCGCAACACCGAGTACGGTATGACGGTGGCAGGCTTCTTCGACGACCGCAGCTCCGACCGGTTGAATGCGCATGGCTCGGGACGCCTGCTGGGCAAGCTCTCTGAGCTGGCCACTTACGTCAAAGAGCAGGCGGTGCAGGTCATCTTCATTGCCCTGCCGGTGCGGCACATGCAACGCGTGACGGACCTGCTCGATGAGCTGCGTGACACCACCGCTTCGATTTACTACGTGCCCGACATCCTGGTGTTCGATCTCATCCAGGCCCGCACCGGCTCCATCAACGGTATTCCGGTAGTAGCGATGTGCGAGACACCGTTCTACGGCGCGCGCGGGATGAGCAAGCGCGTGGCGGACGTGCTCGTCTCGGCAGCAGTGCTGCTCGCCACGGCGCCGCTGCTGATTGCGATCGCCGCGGCCATCAAGCTGACCTCAGCGGGGCCGGCGATCTTTCGTCAGCGCCGCTATGGATTGAATGGCGAGGAGATCACCGTCTATAAGTTCCGCACCATGCGTGTGATGGAAAATGGCGGTGAGATTACCCAGGCGAGCCGCGACGATCCACGCACCACGAGTATCGGGCGGTTCCTGCGCCGTTATTCGCTCGATGAGCTGCCGCAGCTCGTCAATGTGCTGCAGGGCCGTATGAGTCTGGTCGGACCGCGTCCGCATGCGGTGGCCCACAACGAGATGTACCGCAAGCTCATCAAGGGCTACATGATTCGACACAAGGTTCGCCCGGGCATCACCGGCCTTGCGCAGGTGAACGGTTTGCGCGGCGAGACCCGCACCATCGAGCAGATGGAGGCGCGCATACGCTACGATCTGGAGTACCTGCGCAACTGGTCGATCGGACTCGACCTGCAAATACTCGCCAAGACCGCGGTGCGCGTGCTGAACGACAGCAAGGCTTTTTGAGTTTCAATTTCTAAATCTTCAAGGGGATTACAAGGCATGTCCAGGAATGCATTGGGAATCGGGTTCGTGGTGGTGGCGCTTGCGCTGCCGGTTTTGAGTTTTGGCGCGGCACCCGCTGCGGCGCCGGCCGCCGGCGGGCTGACACTGCCGGACTACACAGTCAGTCCTGGCGACACGCTCGACATCTCGGTTTGGAAAGAGCCCGACCTTACCAAGACGGTGCCGATCCGTCCGGACGGCAAGTTTTCCTTTCCGCTCGCCGGTGAGCTGGTCGCGCAAGGCCGCACCGTTGGTCAGATTCAAAGCGAGCTCATCAGCCGGATGCAGAAATACATTCCGGAGCCAGTGGTCACCGTCGCGCTTTCCGGAATGGATGGCAGCCGTATCTATGTGATCGGTCAGGTGGCCAAGGCAGGCTCCTTCGCCATGAACCCGCGTCTGACGGTACTGCAGGCTCTGGCGGTCGCCGGGGGCATGACGCCCTTCGCCTCCACCAATGACATCATCGTGCTGCGCGGCAAGGGCGGCAGTCAGCACTCGATCCCATTTCACTACGGCGAAGTCGCCAAGGGCCGCAATTTGAGTCAGGATATCCCACTGGAGTCGGGCGATGTCGTCATCGTTCCGTAACGCGGCGCGCTTTGCGGCACTTGCGCTGGTGCTCGCCAGTGCGACCGTGCATGCTCAGCAGAAGTACTTCATTCCGGAGGTGAGCCTGTCAAGCGAGGCGCATACGAACCGGCAGTTCTTCACCAATTCGGCGGAGGCTCAGACCACCGAGCTTTACAGACTGGGCCTGGGCGCGAATTTCGGCGATATCACTCCGCGCGGGAAAACCGATGTCGACGCGCGGATCGGCTATCGTGACTTCAGTGAGAGCAATACGTCGAGCCTGATCGATGGATTCGTGGACCTGAAGAGTAACTACGATTTCATCCGCAAGAGTTTCGCCGTCGAGGGACATTTCGAGCACCAGGATATAGTCACCGCTGAAACCGGCGCCGCAGGCTTTGATGCGTCTGGGAATCCGGTCACCGTCGATTCGGGCACCATACGCGGCCGCGGGACACGCAATCTCTACGACATCGCTCCCTCGTTCAGCTACGACTTGTCGGAGAAAGCCTTCCTCGATACCAAGCTGCAGTACCAGGCGGTCCGCTTCGATGTTCCCGATAACATCGTTGCCGCCCGCGTAGGCTTCGACAGCCCCTATGCTGAACTGACTATAGGGCGGCGCTTCGGAGAGCTGACGAGCCTGAGCATCGGACCTTACTACACCCGGTTCAAGGCCGACGACGGCAGTACCCGCACCAATACCTTGGGCAGCATCATCTCGATGCATCACGACTGGTCGGCGGTGTCGAATCTCGCGGTCAATCTGCGCCTTGAAAGAAACCAGCACCAGGAGTTTCTGCCGACTCCGGCACCGGAAACTTCAGCCAACTCCTGGGGCCTTGAGTTTGTGGGCTACCGTCAGACACAGACCGGCTGGATCCGTTACGGGCTGGGCCGTTTCCTGCAACCGAGCACGCTGGGTGACCGGTTGCAGGAGGACCAGCTGCGCCTGGAGTTCAATCGGGCCATCACCCAGCGGGTGTCCTGGAATGGCGCGGTGCGCCTGACGCGCGACCGCCTGGCCAACAATCCCAATAGCACCAACAACCGCGATCGCGATTTTTTGACGCTCGCGTTCAGTGATTTTCTGACGCAGCGGCTGCAGCTTATGGGCGGCTATCGCTTCATCTGGCAGAACTTCCAGTCCATCAACGAGAAGGCGCACGACAACGCGCTCTTCCTCACACTGACCTATCGCGGGCAAAGACCCGAAGGGTTCAAGCGCTCCCATGAAGACTGAAAATCTTGCCGCTGCCAAGACTCTGGGCGATTACACCCGCCTGCTGCGCAGGCGCTGGATTTATCTGGCCACCATCATTCCAGCTACCATGCTGGTTGCGGTGTTCCTGGCATTCGTGCTGCCGCCCACCTACCAGGCGACCGGCACCATCATGCTGGAACAGCCCTCGCTGCCCAATACCATGGTAGCGAGCACCATTGTCGATCCCAAGGATGACTCCACACATGCGGGGCAGCAGCTGGAGCTGACGCGGCGCAAGGTGATGACCGAGGACAGCCTGCTCGCCCTAGTCAAGGAGCTCAATCCCTACCCGAACGCCAAGCTCGGCCCCCACGGCAGAGCCCATCAGCTCGAGGAGGATACCTCCGTGGAGCATGTCGATCCGGTGACTTTCAAGCCCACCGACGATTCGCCGGCCTTCGCCATTCACTACAACAATCCGGATCCCAACATCGCGGCGGCCATGGGCAAGAAGCTGGTCGATCTGTTTCTGGCCTATAACCAGCGCAGCCGTGCCGAGCAAGCGGCCGAAGGCAACAAGTTCCTGCAGGCACAGTCGCGCGAGCTGGTGGCTTCCATGGCGGAAATGGAGCACAAGCTGGCCGCGTTCAAGCAAAAATATGGCGATGCGCTGCCGACGGAAGAGGCGCGCAATGTCGCAGGCGCTGATCGCGCGCAGCGCGATCTCGACGGCTTCCAGCGCGACATCCTCATGGCCGAGCAGCAGGAGTCGCTGCTGCAGCTGCAAATGAACGCGGTGAGCCCCAGTCTGACCGCCGCGGTGGGCGACTGGCGCACGCAGCTGGCGAAACTGCGTGCGGATCTGGCCGATGCGCAGACCAAGTACACTCCGGACCACCCGGATGTGAAGCAGCTGAAGCGTGCGGTTGCGGACCTTGCCGCGCAGGGTGTGGCGAGCGAGGCGGCGAGCAGCGCCAAACCGGACAATCCCGAGTATCTTCAGACCAAGGCACAGCTCGACAGTATCCGCTCGCAGCTCGCGGTGGCGCGCGCCAATGCCGCGCGTGCGCGCCAGGAGCTTACCACCTATCAGCATAATCTCGCCACGGCACCCAACGTGGAGCGTGAGTATTTGCAGATCTCGCGCGATTATGATGCGGCGCAGGGCCGGTACAACGACATACAGACCAAAATCAAGGCGGCGGCGCTGTCGGAAAGCCTGGAGGGCGAGTCGCGCGGCGAGCGCTTCTCGCTGATGAAAGCGCCGGCAATTCCGACCTCTCCTTATTCGCCGAACCGTCTCGGCATCATTCTGCTGGGCTTCGTGCTCGGCTGCGGCGTAGCCATCGGCTCGGCTGTGCTCGTAGACTCCTCGGATGCCACGGTACGCGGTGTGGATGATCTGCAGGAGGTCATGGAGGTTACCCCAGTCGGCGCTATTCCGGTGCTATTCAATCACGCGGATCTGCGCCAGCGGCGCAGGAAATGGGCCGTCGCGCTCAGCGGCTTTGCCGTCGCCACGGCCCTGGTGGCTGTGACGGTGGTCTTGAGATGGTAACCGGCGATTTTTGAGGAAACACACACATGGTGATTGAACGGGCCCTGGAAAAAATGCGTCAGCAGAGCGGCATCGCCGCCAAAGCCGAGACGCCGGCCCGGCCCGCCGCCGACAGCGGCAGGCGCACGGAGAGCGACCGGCGCTCCCCAGCCCGCGCCGGCGCCACCGGCGCACATCCGACGCTCAGCAAACCGGTGTTCCCTGCCATCGCCATCGATCCGCGCGCCGCCGAGATCAACCGTATCCTGCTGCCGCAGGCGCAGGGCGGCGATGCCACCTATGCCGGCTCCGCCGCCTACCGCATGCTGCGCACGCGGCTGCTGCAGCGCCTGCGCAGCAATGACTGGAAGACCCTCGCCATCACCAGCCCCGGCGCGGCCGAGGGCAAGTCGCTGACGGCGCTCAATCTTGCCATCAATCTGGCCCGCGACAAGTCGGTGGATGTGTTCCTGCTCGACCTCGATATGCGCAATCCCAGCCTGTGCAACTACCTGGGGGCGCGGCCCACCCACGAGCTGGTGCGCTATTTCGCCGGCGAGGGCGCTCCCGCCGACAGTCTCTTCTCCATCGGCATCGAGAACCTCACGCTCGCCGGCAGCACCATTCCCACCGAGCAGGCCTCCGAGCTAGCCGCAGGTACGCGCCTCGAGGAGATGATCGCCTACATCGGCGGCATCGCCCCCAATCCAGTGATACTGCTCGATCTGCCGCCGCTGCTAGTCACGGACGAGGCGCTGCTGGTTGCGCCGCGGGTGGATGCCACGGTGCTGGTAGTGGCCGAAGGTCGCACCCGCCGCGACAGTCTGGCGCGGGCGCGCCAGCTGCTGGCGGACTTCTCCTTCGCGGGAGTGATCCTGAACCGTTCCTCGGAGAGCTACGGCGTCGACAACTACTATGGCTATGGGTATCGCTACACCGGATCAAAAGCCTGATTCGCGCTCGTAGCCGAGAGATATAGGGCGCAGATGAAGCGCTACACCCGAACGTACGCCCGCCGCTCGCTGCTGCATACGGTGGTATTCCGTACGCTGTCGCAGGCAGCCACGTTCGCAAGCTACGTCGTGCTGGTGCGCGGCATGAGCGAGCAGTCTTTTGGCGTCTTGAGTCTGCTCTACGCCATGATCCCCATGCTGAGCACGGCGTTCTCGCTCGGCATCGAGCAGACGCTGCGCCGCTACCAGCCCGAGTACCTGCGCAGCGGCCAATTGCAGACCGCGGCCTGGCTGATGCGCGTCGGCTCATCGGCGCGGCTCTTCAGCAATCTCCTCGTGCTCTCAGCATTGCTGCTCGCCTGGAACTGGGTGGCGCCGCTTTTCCAGCTCGGTCCCTATCGCGTCGAGTTCGCACTCTTCTGCCTGCTCATCCTGCTGCACTTCCAGTCGAGCCTGCTGCAGCTGTCGCTGTCCTCGCACATGCTGCAGGCACACAGCGTGGGAATGACGCTGCTACTGCCGCTCGTCAAGCTCGCCGGCTACTCGGTGCTCTACCACTTTCACAGCCTCACGCTCATCAACGCCATCGGCGTCGATCTCCTCGGCTATTGCGCCATGTGCCTGGGGCTTCGCATCGCGCATGCGCGGCATTGCGCGGCACCCGCCGTGCCCGGCGAGCCCGTCGGGGTAGCGGCGGTCAGCCGCGAGGAGCGCAAGCGCCTGTGGCGCTACAGCCTCTACAACAATTTCAACGATGCGGGCACCATGCTGCTGACCTCGCGCAGCGATAATTTCTTCATTGCCGCGCTCATCAATCCCGTGGCCACCGGCGCCTATTCCTTCTACAACCGCCTGAGCGAGATGGCGTCGCAAATCCTGCCGGTGCGCCAGTTCGGCAATGTGATCCAGCCGCTGTTCTTCGCGGTGCCGAAGGAGCAGGCAGCGATGCGCATTCCGCGCTATTTTACCCTGCTCATGAACTCGGCGCTGGCGCTGCAGCTGCCCATCACCGCTTACGCCGTCGCCTATCACCGCGAGGTGGTCGACCTGCTGTTCGACGGCAAGTTTTTCGAGACCAGCTGGATGATGGCCGTGGTCATGGGGTTCGCCACCGTGAATCGCATCGCGGAGCCTGTGGGCCTGGTGGCGCAGTACGAGGAGCAGGCGGCGGTGATCCTGAAGAGCAAGATACTGGTGGTCTACAATGTGCTCACCATGCTGGCCTTCGTGCCGCTCTGGGGCATCTATGGCGCCGCCGTCTCCACCGGTTCCTCGCAGATCTTCAAGAATCTCTATATCTGGTGGCATGTGCGCCGCACGGCGCGCTGGACCAACTTCGGCGCGGTGCTGTCGATGACGGCACTCATCTGGGGCGGGGCGATCGGCGCCTGCATCGCCTTGAAGGCGCTGATCGGCGCGCATCACCTGCTCAATCTCGGCAGCGGCGGGCTGATCTGCGGCCTGGCGGCGCTGCTTTACCTGCGCAGCCCCGCCATCAGTGACTCGGACCGGGAGCTGATAGGCTCGATACTTCACGGCAAGGAGCGCCGGGCGCTCCTCTGGCTCGGGCTGAGCCGTCCATGAATAATTACATGCTGCTGCTGATTTTCCTCACCTCCACGGCGGAATATTTCGTCGCGCTGAAGTGGCTGCCGCATCCTTTCAAGTATGTGCCGGAAGTCATGGCGGCCATGCTGCTGCTGGTCGTGGTCGTGCTCGGAGCGCGCAACCGGTTCCGGTATGTGCGTCCTGCCTATTGGCTTGCTTTCGGCAGCATGGCCCTATGCATGGTTTGCAGCGCCATCATCAATCACGTCGATGCGGGACCGCTGTTCGCCGGCTTGCGCAATTATCTGCGCGCGATTCCGTTCTTCTTCCTGCCGACGGTGTACCTGTTCACGGAAGCGCAGATCCGCAGTCAACTCAAATTACTGACGGGACTGTGCCTGATCCAGGGCCCGATCGCTATCTATCAGCGAATGCATACCCTGGCACGAGGCAATTCCACCGGCGATGCGACCGCCGGTACGCTGGTGTACTCGGGGCTCCTCAGTATCTTCCTGGTTTGCTCGGCCGGCATTCTCACCGCCTTCATGTTGCGCAAGCGAATTGCCTGGCAGCGGTTTCTGCCGCTATTTCTGCTCATGATATTTCCGACGACCATCAATGAGACCAAGGTGACGGTGTTCATACTGCCGCTTTGTTTCATGATCGTTTTTCTTGCCGGGTCGCCTGCCGGCCTGCGTTTCAAGAACGCCATCGTGGCGCTGTTCCTGCTGGTCATGTTCGGGTCCATTTTTGTCCCCATTTACGATTATCTTGCCGCGCAGGGCCATGGTCACCATAACCCCCCGATCACTGAATTTCTCTCCAATGAACACCAGATGGGCAAGTATATGGATACGGGTGCGGGCATCGGCGCGGCCCATGTGGGCCGCATCGATGCGCTGCGCGTGCCGTTCCAGGAAATCGCCAAGGACCCGGTGCATTTCGGCTTCGGCTTCGGGATCGGCAACGCGTACGATTCGGCGCTTGGCCCGCAATTCAAAGGGCGCTATTTCTACATGTTCAAACCCTTCCTGATCACCGCCGCCAGCCTCTTCATGCTCGAGATCGGTATGCTGGGGATCGCGCTGCTCATGATGCTCTATTTCCTGATCTACCGTGATAGCCGAGTGGTGGCCGAGGTCGATCGGGGATTCTTCGGGGCGTTCGCGGTCGGCTGGTCGGGAGCGGTAGCGGTGATCACGGTGACGACATTCTATTCGGGCATCGACATCAGTCTGCCGATTTCCTATTTCTTCTGGTTCTACTCGGGGCTGGTCGCCTCGCGCCGCATGCAGCTCGCGGCCGGCGAAGTCGCGCCCGTGCCTGCATGAGGGTTCCGGCATGAGCGGCTCCACGCCTGCCAAGCATATTATGCAGGTGCTGTTCATGCCGCGCGAGTCTTTCCCCACCGATCGCGTGCGCATCAATGTGCTGTTTGGGCGTGAGCTGCTCTCGCGTGGGCACCGGATCGATCTGGCCATGCAGGCGGCGAACGATACGGTGCCCACGGGCGAACAGCCCTGGCATGGCCGCAGGCTTTGGGTCGGTCCAACGGACAGCGGGGTAGGACTGCTGAATCGTATCCGCAAGCATTTTCTGGCGTTGCGCCATGATTTTCGGATGCTCGGCCGGGCCCGCAAGCCCAGCTACGACGCCTTGCTGGTGAGCGATAAATTTCTGTTCGCCGCGGTGGCGGTGTGGTTGGCCCATCGCCGGGGACTGAAATTCATTTTCTGGTTGACGTTTCCATACCCCGAGCTCGATCTCGCCGGCGCGCAGACGGGCACTGCCCGTTATCCCGCACTGGCGCGTTTGCGGGGACGTCTGTCCGCCTGGGCGCTGTACCAGTGGATTTTGCCCAGGAGCGATCATGTATTCGTGCAGAGCGAGCGCATGCTGGCTGATATGGCCGCCCTCGGCGTCGATGCTCGCAAGATGTCACCCATCGTCACCGGCTTCGATCTCAAAGCCATTGTACCCGCGGCCGCTCGGGATGCGCCTGCGGGTTCATCTGGAGCGTCGTTTACGGTTGCTTATCTCGGCACGTTGAGCGCGGATCGGCGCCTCGAAGTTCTGATGGAAATGCTGGCGCTATTGCGTGCGGGGGGCATGGCAGTCAAATTGCTGCTGATCGGTGACGCCGACCGGCCGCGCGACCGCCAGCGGCTCGAGCACCTGGCGGCCTCCCGTGGCATCGCCGAGCATGTGGAAATCACCGGGTTTCTGCCGCAGCCGCAAGCGCTTGCGCGCCTGTGCGAAGCGGACATCGGCCTGTCGCCGTTTTATCCGACGCCGATTTTGCTTTCCACTTCGCCAACCAAGCTGGTCGAATACATGGCTTTGGGGATGCCGGTCGTGGCAAACGATCATCCCGAGCAAAGGCTGATCCTGCGCGAGAGCCGGGCAGGGGTAAGGGTGCCGTGGGGCGCTCGCCATTTCGCCCGCGCCGTGCAGTGGCTAATGCGGCTCTCGCGCGAGGAGCGCGCGGCGATGGGAGCGCGCGGCCGGGCGTGGGTCGAGGCCAATCGCACCTACGCCCGGATCGCCGATGACGTCGAACGCCATTATCTTGCTCTAATGAACCAGGGGCCTTTGGTCTGAAGCCGGCCGAAGCAGAGCAATGAGCCGATCGATGTTTTGCGGTCCAAAACGCTCGCGCGCGAAGACTGCCGACCGCGCGGTCATCTCCCTGCGAAGCTGTGGATTGTCAAGCAACTCCTTTAGAGCATCGAGCAGCGCGACATAGCTGCCGGCCGCGCATATGCCGTAAAGCCGGTCGTTGAATACGCCATCGGGATTCACGCCAAGGCTCAATACCGCCACATCACGCATCCAGGATTCAATGAAGGTATTGGCAAACCCTTCTGCCGTGCTGGTGTTGACCAGGATATGCGCTCGTGCGAGCAGCGTCTCGACAGCGGCGCGCGGCTGAGCTCCGAGATATTTCACGTTCGGCAGAGTGTGCATTTTCCCCAGCAATCCGTCCCATTCGCGTTGCCGCAACTGTGGCGCACCCACCACTACAAATTCGACATCCGGCCGTCCGCGCAGCGCTGCGGCGAGTTGCAGGAAGACTTCGAGCTGCTTGAGCGGTTTGATATTGCCGATCCAGCACACCGTCGATGGAGCCTGCGGTTTGCCGGGATGAGCGTCTCCTGTCGGCGGGAGATGAAAATTGGGAATCAGCACCGTGTCGTCGCGATTGTGCCAGCGGCGCAGCAGTGCGGCCTGCTCGCGATTCTGCACCACCACCACATCGGCATGACGTGCGCCATAGAAGACAAAACTGCGGTTCAGCTGCCGCAGGGGTGAATGCCACATCCGGCTCCATGGAAGAGGAACCAAGTCCCGGTCACTCGAGATATGCCACACCATCCGGCTGCCATGGCGGCGCGCATACGCGGCCGCGATGCCCGTGTAGGTGCTCGCTACCCGCTGATAAATCACAGCCGGATTGAGCCGCTTCAGCATGGACCATAGAGCGGGGGTGTCCAGGATAAAGCTGCCGCCGATGGCGCGCCGCGCCGGAATACGGTGCAGCGTGTATCCTGCCGCGCGGAAAGCGGGATCGATATTGCGCGCCATATAGTGCAGGTCGAAGGTGTCGAGCTCGACCAGGCGGTCAAGCAGCAGCGACGCCTGCATTTCGGCACCTCCCAGGTTCGCGCTCCAATGCGAAGGTATCAGCAGGCACAGGCGGGGTTTACGCTCTGACATTAGACCTTGTTGGAGTCAAATATTCTCAAGCATTATTCGTAGCCGAGCCTGCGGCTCAGGGCGCCGACCCGCCGCTCGAAGAAGCGCCGGTCGGCTTCTTTCAGCTCGCTGCGCCATGCCGTATCCAGCTTGATGCGCTTATCGCTGCGGAAGCGCATATTGTTACCGCTCGTGAGATGCTGCACCTTCGAGGCCGTATCCAGCATCGCAGGATCCCACGCAAGGCCCGCGAAGGCGCAAATCCGCTGCAGCTCGCGCTCGGGATCGGTGGCCAGATCCTCATACCGCACGGTCAGCACATGCGCTGGCTCGACGCGGCGCGCGATCAGGGGCAGCGTATTGCGGTAATAATTGCGCCAGGCCCGCAGCGAGAAAGCATGGCCGAACCCGCGTTTCAGGTTCGAATAAAAAACCGCACGCCCCTCGCGCACCAGTAGAATAAGACGCGTCGTCGCCGGGCGCGCAAGGTAGGTGGCGACGCCGATGAGATATTCCTTCGACGCATCGACCAGCACCTGCGCGCCGCTTGCCGCCCGGATGGCATCGTACAATACCAGCCGACTTTCGATGGCCCGGGTGAACCGGATTCCGAACCGTCGCGGCAGCGCCAGCCCGGCGATCAGCCAGGCGTAGGCCGCAATGCGCCGGGCACGCCAGCCTAAGCGGTAGGCACGGGAGCCGCGATAGGGGGAGCTCGGCGGCGCATCGATGAATCCCAGATCGAGCTTGCGCGGATGCTCGAGGATATCGGGTAGCTGCGTCGCGCTGCGCGCGGCGACGTCGCGCCAGAAAGGGCAGGTCAACACCCTCTGTCCGCAGGTGCAAGGCTCATTGTGCAGGATATTGCCGGGCAGGTTGGTGAGCTCGCTCACCGCCACGGCGCGCGGATGACAGCCCAGCATCAAGTTGAGCAGGGTCGATCCGGAATGACCGGCGGAAAGGATGTACAGAGTGTCGGTATGACTTGCGGGCATATTCTTCAATCGGTCGGCTACCTTGAGCCGGGCCGTCGGCCGGCCTCGCATACTAGCACGGCGATGAATACGAGATTCCCGAAATCGCGATGCAGTTAACAGTTTCCAAGGGCTTTGGGGCTTGTCGCGGTTCGGCACAGTTGCCAGCACATAAGCCTCCGCGTACATTGAATTTCGCTTGGGAACCACCGTGCCCTTTACGGTCTGAGGAATTGCCGATGATGCGCGAACTGGCTTCGAACGACCTCATCCGAGGCTGCGCAACCTCTGCGCTGCTTCTTGCCCTGGCTGCGAGCGCCGCGCCGCTTGAGGTCATGGCCGACGTCACTCCGCAGCCGCCGGCGAGCCTGTGTATCGATGATGGATCCGGCTGCCCCGACAGTCCGGGCCCGACGCGCACGACCATCAAATGGTATCCGGGCCACTACGTCATCAACCAGCCCTATGATAACTGGAGCACCGCCCTCGTCGATGAGGCCGCGGGTATCAAGGCCGTCACCGGCATCAAGCTGCGCCTCACTTGGAAATCCCTCGAGCCGACGCGCGGCAATTACGATTTCGGCAATCTCGACCGGTTACTCGCCTACTGCAAAAGCAAGGGACTGCGGGTGTTCGCCGAGGTGCAGGAGCGCAATTTCGGCGGTACGAATCCTGGGGCAGTGCTGCCCGCCTATCTCGCCAACGAGGCGAATGCCAACGGAGGTTGGTACATCAAGCCGAACAACACCGGCGTGATGGCCAGATTATGGGTGCCTGCGGTGATGGATCGTTACATAGCGCTGCAGCGGGCGCTCGCTGCCCGTTACGATAGCAATGACTATTTCGCCGCGATCGGTACCGAGGAGACCGCCCCGGATCTGGGCGGAGTCATTCCGTCCGACTACACCCAGGCCGGCTGGGCGGCTCAGCTCAAACGCTTCGCCACGGTTTCCGCCGGGATCTGGGTGCATACCCCGGTAATGATCAAGACAAATTCGTTGTCGGGACAGCTTGCCGGAATCATCAATCACAGCTACCTGAATCGCGTGGGAGTGGGTGGCCCCGATGTGCTGCCGCCGCCGCAAGGGGTTTCCGGCGACACGATCATTCGCGGCGTGAGCAGCGATACCGCTTCGATCTCAGTGTTGAGCTATCTCGGCAAGACGAGCATCTCGTACGATGTGCAGACACCGGAGCTCGGTGGCAAGAAAGGCGCGTTTTCCCCCACGCAGCTCGCCGACTTCTGCGTGTTGACGCAAGGGTGCAACTTCATGAGCTGGGTGCATTCCACAGGCACTCCGGTCGACTGGCCAAACGACATCAAACCCTATCTGGCAGCCAATCCGCGGCCGACGGTGCAGGCCTGTCCTGAAAATTTCAAGGGTGGCTGCGTGACCAACTGACCCGCGGGTCACCGTGCAAAACAACAATCGTCGGGAGGATCTGGACCGCGCGAAAGGTCTTGGAATACTGCTGGTGGTGCTCGGCCACATCGTCGCCCGCCAGCCGCCCCTGCACAACGAATGGTATGTGGTTCTCAAGTACGCCATCTACCAGTTCCACATGCCCTTCTTCATGTATCTATCCGGGTATGTCACCTTTTTGTCGGGCGCCGCGCGGTTGCCGTCCCAAGCATGGCCAAAGCTGGCTGCCAGGCGCGCCTCGCGTCTGCTGTTGCCGTTCGTGATATTCGGACTCACGATCGTCGCCGGCAAACTGCTGCTCGGGCCCTATTTACATGTGGACAATCTGCCGATGTCCGCCGGACAGGCGCTAAGCGCGCTTCTCTGGGATACCGACCATAGTCCCGCCACCTCGGTGTGGTATATCGCCGTCCTGTTCGTTCTGTGCGTCAGTACGCCGCCGCTGCTGCGGCTCCTTGCCGGCCGGACGCGGAATTTGCTGCTCCTGACCGTTGCGCTGTATGTCTTGCCGGTGCCGCATGTCATGTATCTCGATCGAGTGGCCGGCTACTATGTGTTTTTCGTGCTGGGAGGCCTGGCCGCCGAGGCAGGTGAGCACTGGCTCGGCATCATGGACCGGCATGTCCGGGGGTGGCTCGCTGCGCTCGTGGCTGCACTGGCAGCCAGCTACTTTCTGTCCACGTGGCTGACGCATCCCGCAGCGCTGTTTCTCTGCGGCGTCATTTCCATGCCGGCCTTGCATGGCCTGGTGCGGCTGCCGGCCCTGTCGAAGGCGCAGGGACTGCTGCTGGTGGGCTGTTACAGCTTTGTCATCTATCTTCTGAATACTCCCTGCATCGGTCTCGCAAAAGCCCTGCTGTGGAAGCTTATGCCATGGGATGGATTGAACTTCCTCCTTTATGCGCCCGTTCTCATGGCCGCCGGAACTTTCGGCCCGATTCTCATCAAGCGACACTTGCTCAGGCGCATTCCCGCTCTCGACCGAATGACTGCATGAAATCCGGTTCGTCGCCGATCGGCAACGGTTTTTCGCGGAGCGGAAAAAAAGTCGCAAATGTCGGCGACGACCGACGCTTTTTTATATTGTCAACCGTCCAGGGCGCTGTAAAACTTCGCGCCCATGAAAAAACTACCACGCGCTGTATCCGCTCTGCTCATTTTTGCAGCAGCCTTCTCATCCGCTCAGGCCGCGGGAGTCAAATGGCATCCCGGCCACTATGTGCTGCTCGCCACCGGCGACACCCAGGCCGCGCACTTCAGGAATATCGACGAGATCGGCAAGGAGCCCGCGATCAAGGGAGTCGAGATTTGCGTGTGGTGGTATGAAATCGAGCGTTCCAAGGGAGTCTACGATTTTTCCCGGATCGACGCTTACATCGCCAAGCTGAAATCCCTGCCCACCACCAAGCGGCTCGTGATGCGCGTCATGGACCGCAGGTTCGGCGCCACCAGCAAGACCGGCATCGTTCCCAACTACCTGCTCACCGATCCCATCTATCACGGTGGCGTGGTGCCCATGAATAACGGTACGTCGGGCTACGTCGCCCGCCTCTGGGAAGCGCCGGTCATGGACCGCCTGATTGCGCTGTACCGTGCGCTGGGCTCGCGCTACAACTCGAATGCGACCGTGGAGGCCTTTACCACCGAGGAGACAGTCTTAAGTCTCGGGCCTGTGAGCTCCTGGCCCAAGGGGTATTCATCGGCGGCGCTCGAGGCGCAATATGAGCGCTTTGCGAAGTCGGCTCGGCTCACCATGCCTGAAACCAGCGTATTCCTCTATGCTAATTTCGTCGGCAGCGACAGCCTGATGGCAAAGCTCGTCCAGAGCCTGGTCGAGCCGAATATGGGAGTGGGCGCCTCCAACACCATACCGGGCAGCCTGAGCTCGGGGCAGAAAGTCTGGACCGGAGTGACGGGAGCCGACTACCGCGGCCTGCTGGCCATCGCCAATTCGGTCGAGGCGCTGGAGCTGGGTGGCAGTCACGGCACCTTCACGCCGAAGCAGTTAGCTGATTTTGCGTACAAGACTCTCGGCGTGAATTACCTGTTCTGGATGCGTAACACCTGGAACGGCGGCGCGGCGCAGAAGTGGAGCACGGGTATCCTGCCCTTCCTGCGGACCAATCCGCCGACGAAGACGGGATGCCCATCCTCATATGGTATTTGCAATACGCATTGAGTCCTGCATCGCCGTCCCGCTAGTGGGGATCGAGGTTTCGGTAGACGCGTAGAGTCATTTGCGCAATGGTGTCCCAGTCGTAGGCCCGTGCCACCTGCGATCTGAGATTTTTGCGATCCGCCTCATCTCGCGGCGCTTGCGCCAGCCTGCCCAGGGCGGCGGCAAGCGCCGCGACATCGCCCACGGCAAAATAGCTGGCGTCGGGCAGGCCGACTTCCTTGTTGGCCGGGATGTCGCTGGCCAGCACCGGCAGCCCATAGCTCATGGCCTCGAGCAGGGCGATAGGCAAACCTTCATGGGAAGAGGGCAGGATGAAGGCGCCGGCGTGGGTATACAGCTGCGCGAGCGCCGCTCCCTTGAGAAAGCCGGTCAGTACCACGCCGTCGCCCGCGCTGGCGGCGGCGCCCGCCTCCGCCTGCACCTCGCGACCATACGCGTCAGGAGTGAGGCCACCCACCAGCGCCACTTTCCAGCCTAGTACGTTCGCGGTTTTGAACGCGCGAATGAGATCGAGCTGGCGCTTTTCGGGAACGATGCGGCTGACCTGCAAAAAATAGCGTTCGGCAGTCAGCCCAAAGCGCGCCAGCTCGGTGGTGCCGGGATGGAGCCTGGCGGGCTCCACGCCATTGGGGATCAGTACCGAGCCGCGGGCATGCTTGTCGCGGATCAGGTCCGCGATCACTTTGGAGATCGCGATGCGGGCGTGCGCGCCGCGCATGCCGAAGCGCTCGCCGGTCTTGAGCACCCAGCGGGCGAAGCCCCCCCATTTGTCGCGGTCGTAGTCGGGCCCATGGTGAGTCACCACGACGCGCAGGCCAAAGAGCCGCGCCAACGGCGTCACGATGGCCGGTCCCACGGCATGGATGTGCAGGATATCCGGCCGGGTGATGCCCGCGTACAGCACACCGATCAGGGAATGCACAAAGGCTTCGAGGCCCGCCTGCCGCGGCGACCACAGCCGGCGTATGCGAATGGCGCCAAATGAATGGATCCCAGGAGGGACGAAGGGGGTACGCACCAGCACCTCGATCTGACAGCCGAGAGCGGCAAGGCGCTTGTACAGCTGCTCCGCGTGGGTTTCCACTCCTCCCTGCACATGGGGTATCCCGCGGATACCGAGCACCATGATTCTCAAGCCGCCGCTCCGGGCACGCCGAGCTCGTTATAAACGGACAAGATCCGCTCGCGATACAGGGCTGCGCTGAAGGATTCCTCGACCCAACGGCGGCCGCGTCGGCCCATTGCCTCGATGGTGTCGTCGGAATGCGAGGCGAGCTGGCGCAACGCGTCCGCCAGACTCTGCGCATCGCCGCTCCTGAAGGTGAGGCCGGTCTCATTCGGGCGGATCAATTCGGGAATCCCGCCGATGCTGGCACCGATCACCGGCTTGCCGAGCGCATACGCCTCGAGCACGCTCATCGGCGCGTTCTCGTAGCACTCGGAGGGCAGCACCAGCGCCCGCGCGCCGCGCACGGCTGCATGCAGCTCCTCGCCGCGCAGATAGCCTGCAAAAACGACATCCGCGCCCAGCTGTGTGGCGAGCACCCCGAGCTCGCTTTGCGCAGGTCCTGTGCCCACGACGATCAGCCGGCAGGACGCCAGGGCCGCGGCGCGGATCAGGGTCGCCACTCCCTTCTCGCGGGACAATCGGCCCACATAGACGAAGGTGCTGCCCGGCGGATACTCCGGCCGATAGTTTTCCACACTGACGAAATTCGGCACGTGACGGAACAGGGCACGCGGCATGCCCCACTCGCAGAATTTCTCGAGGTAAAAAAGGCTTGGCACGATGAAACGGCTGACATTGCGGCGATAGCTGCCGAGCAGGCGATGCAACACTGCCTCGGACATGACTAGGGCGCTCAAGGCCGTCGAGTCTTTGATGCATTTATGAACGACCACATTGTACAGCCGCCCGCCGCGACAGCGCTCGCATACCCCATCATGCGTCAGCATGTTGTAGGCGGGACAGGCGAGCTTGAGGTCGTGCAATGTCAGAACGGTTGGAATGCCGCGCTTTTTGAGCAGGCTCAATATAGAAGGCGAGAGGTGGTGATAAAGATTGTGGCCGTGCGCGATGTCGGCGCTTTGCAGGTGCTCGAGCAGTTGCGCGAGTTTGGCGCGCGCCTCGAATGAATACAGCGTTTTCGGGATGCGGCGCAGCTTCTCCTGCCAGGAATATGTTGCGCCGAACTCGATCTCCTCGACGAAGTATCGTGACCACGGGGTCGGCAGGTTTTTCGGGTGCTGCATCGAGAACGGCGCCACTGTCCAGCCGAGCTCCCCGAACAGGCGGTTGTGCTCGAGGAAAACCGTCTCCGCGCCTCCTCGATAGTAGAAGTAGTTGTTGATCGACAGCAGAGTGGGCATTTTATCGGTTTTGCGCGTCCCGGCTCAGTATTTCAGACATGTGAGCGATCAGCCAGGCGCGGAAGCCGAGCTGTGCCGCCGACGGCGGCGGACGTACCAGGCGCCGTCTGCGGGCAGCTTTGAAACGCTCGGGGATGAGAAACTTGAGTTTCTGGGTGATCTCCTCTCCCGACTTGGAGGCTGGGACAGCGGTGGCGGGCTTGTTCAGGGCCTGCGCCACGTGATTCGAAAAACTTCTGGAGAGAATGCTCACGGTTCTTTGCGAGGCCAGCTCATCGTTGAGCAGCTCGCGCACCGCGGGCGCTGCAAGCGCATCCTGCGCCCAGGCGATGGCCCGGCTGGTGGCATAGGGAACCGGCGTTTTCCATTCGCGATTGAGCGCGATCAGCAGCTTCTTTCCGGTGCGCAGCGTCGCCGGCTGCTGTCGCGCGAGCTCGACGATACGACGGGTCAGCAGGGGATTGGCGATCTCCACGTACGCCGATTTGATGTCATTCAATGCGGCGGTCACGGTCGGAATCTTGAAGGAATGCAACAGCCGGTCGCGCCAATCGGCCGGAGCTTCATCGGGCCGGTGCTCAAGCTTGGGTGGTATCGGCTGTTGTCCGAGATGTGTGAGGTCCAGCGACTCGAGGGTCGGCAGGCCGCGGTGATCGCTCCAGCGCATCAGGGCGACCGCCGCGGGCACCTCATCCGCGCTCGCCACCCGGTTCATGGCATAGGGTTCATCGCCGCGCACGATGCCGCGGGTTCCGCAGGCTACAAGATCGCTCCACAGTTTGAGTCCATCCATGTAGCCGGCGATATGGTCGACACGGCCTTCACCGGCGATCAGGAAGCGCTGGAAAATCCTTTCGATGGGCTCATCGGCCGGGTCGGTGGGGAAGTACTGCCGTGGCAGACCCAGATAGTCCGCGAGCTGTCCGGCGACCTGCGCATCGCTGCCGGGGGCATCGAGCGCGCGCTTCAAGCCCCAGGTCACGCAGCGGATGGCGCTTTTGTCGCGCACGTTGAGCAGGATGGCGCGGCAGTCGACGCCGCCCGAGAGGGGAAATATCCAATTCGACCACTCGAGGCGCAGATCCCCGCAGGTCTCGGCCAGTGCCTGGCGCATCAGGGCGCGGTGCTGTTTCTCAGGCAGCGGCTCGGGGTTGAACTCAATGGCAGGCTCGTCAATGTCGAGCCGCCAGCTCGCCCGGTCGAGGCGGGCCACGCCGCCGGGAGCCAGCGGGCGGGCGCGCAGGTCCCAGGACTCTTCGGGTCCGAGCGATCCGCTTGACAGCATCCACAGCACGGCGCGCGGGTTGAGCTCGAAGCTGCCCAGGAAGGCAGGGATGGCGCGTTGGGAGGTTGTGGCGATGAATATCTGGTCAGTTTTGGCAATCCATAGGGCGCGGGTGGCCGCGTAGTCCACGCGGGCTTCAATGACGTCGGCGCTGCTGCGCAGGAGCGCGTAGGTGCCTTCGGGGGAGGGGGTGCCAGTTCGCCACCATTCCACTGAAGGATCGGCCAGCCAGCCCGCATAGGCGCTGCAATCGTGCACGGTCTCAGGGGCTAAGGGGTCGAACACCCCCAGATATAGGCCCCGGCCATCGCCATGCACCTGAATGGGAGGCATGGGGCGGTTGTCCGGACATAAGCTGGCCAGGAACCGGCCCAGCCGCTGGCGCAGGGCGCTATCGTCGGGGGGTGTCCTGAAGGCCACCAATACGATTTTCGACATTACTTCGGAGCCATGTGACGGGCGACGTATCGTCTCAAAGGGCGGTGCCCTAGATTGTGCCGCAATTTGGCGAAAATCGTCCTCATCTGTTTACGCAACCCGGCCGCAGAGCCTCTCGAAGCCATGCAGCGGCGGCTCAACGGATTTCTCGCCGCGCTCCGTCCCGATAACCTCAATCCCACCCCGCCGCGCATCGCCACCGACCGTCAGGGCCTGTGGCTCGGAGTGTTCAATCCCGCCGAGCGCTCGGCGGTCCACGATCTTAGCGCCTATGCCGGCTGGCTGGCTCAACCCCAGGAGCCCTGGTGGCCGATCGGCGCGCCGGCGCCCGAGGGTTCGTATGCACTCTTGCGCGGCAGCCCCAGTGCCGCCGAGGCGCTCATGGATTATGCCGGGTCGCGGGCGCTGTGGGTGGCGAAGACCGAGGAGATTTTCATCGCGTCCACCTCCCAGCGCGCCATTCCATACTTTCTCGGCTCCTTCGAGGGGAACATCGAGGCGCAGGCCTGGATGCTGTCTTCGGGGACCCTCGGGCCCACCGCGGGATGGGACCGCCGCGCGGTGCGACTGGTGCCGGGCGGCAGCGTGCGGCTCGACCGGGCGCGCTGGAAGCTCAGCATCGCCGCGCCGACGCTGGAATTCAAGACGGACTCGGCGCCGGATGCGGTGCATGCCGGGCGTCTGCGCCATGCGCTGCACGAGACCCTGAGCGATTTGCAGCTCGATCGCTCGCGCTGGGTGCTGCCGCTCTCGGGCGGACATGACAGCCGCGCGCTCCTGCTCCTGATGAAGGATCGGAAGCAGCTGCGCGCGATCACCTGGGGCAGTGCGCGCTCGCTCAAACGGCGGGGTAACGACGCCTGGGTGGCGCAGCGCGTGGCGGCTAAGCTGGGTGTGAGCCATGAGTACTTCGAGACCGATCTTTCAGATGAGCCGCTCGAGACCTTCATACGCCGCTACCTGACCGCGGGCGAGGGGGCAACCGATGGGCTCAATGCCTATCTCGATGGCTTTCGTACCTTCAGCTCGCTTTTCAATCGCGGGGCGCGCGGGGTGATTCGTGGCGATCAATGCTTCGGGCTCACAGCGGGGCTGGACCCCACCGATGCGCGCCAAGTCTACGCGTCCGTGGGCCTCACCCGCTGGATGGATTTCCCGCAGGCGCCGGATCTTGCGGCGCTGGGTCTTGCGGAGCTGGCCTGCCCGCCCATTCCTGAGCCGCTGGCGCAACGCGACGGCGAGTCGATGCAGGGCTGGCGCGACCGGCTGTACCAAGCCTTCCGTCTGCCGGTCTACATGGCGGGCCAGGCGGAGTTGAAAGCGGCCTACGTGGAGACGGCCAATCCCTTCCTCGCCCGTGCGCTCATCGAGCTGACCCGCGCGCAGCCCGAGCATCTGCGCCGGGGCAAGGCACTTTTCCGGCAGATCGTCGCGCCGCTCGATGTGAGTGTGGACTATGCGATCGAGAATGCAATTATCTCGCCCCAGGATTTTCTGCAAACCCCTCGGGTTCGCGAATGGTTGAGCGAGTGTCTATGCGCGCAGTCGTTGCGGCAGCGATTCACACCGCAGCTCGCCGACTATCTGCTCGCCGCGGTGGCGCCGCCGGTCAAGGCCGGACTGCGCGTCCGTGCCGGCGCGTATTGGCGACGCGCGCGCCAGTACGCGCGCATGACGCTTCCGGAAGCGGCCCGGGCGCTGGTACGGCGCACGCCTCATCAGCGCACGTTCGATCCGCGCTGGGTGGCGCTGCGTGCCTGCATCGCGAGCGGCATGCAGGAGCGGCTTGCGCAGGATGCGAAAGCCGGTTCACGGTACATTCGTGACGATCACGGCATACCTCAAATCGTTTTGTCGCGCGCCTAAGCCGTTGTCAACTTGCGACTTCGAACCTTGCCATTGATATCCAGACGTCCACCGGACGTACGGAACGCCGGCTCGTTAACAGCCAGACGGAAGGGGTTCTGGACCTTGACCCGCCCGTACAGGCGTCCGTCCTGGAAATCCTCGGACCAGAGTGTATCCAGGCCCCGTTCGTCCGCATAGGCCCACATTGGCTATGCAGAGGCGGGAGGTGCGGCAGGAGGCAGGCTCGAAAAGCGAATCCGGCATTGGCTGTCGGAAATCCTCTGGACTGCGATCTTTTCTTTAAAATACGTTCCCACGCCGCGGGCGAGACCCACGTAGAGATCGATGAGCTGACGCTCGGATCGGTAAGTCACCAGCAAGGTATGCTCGTCCTGCCAGTGGTAAGCGAAACGCGGCGGACGGGCGTTGGGGATATTCTGGGTGACATCGACATGGACGCTGTCCATCCCAAGGGTCATCTCGCGCGCATTCTTGAAGCGTCTGACGTAGCTCATATAGACGCGCGGCGCGTAGTGACAGCACCAATGCTCGCCAAACGCGTCCGCCACCTGCTGCAGGCTCAACTTAAGGATGGCGCACGTCGAATCGAGCAGTTTTAGCGCAATGGCATCGTCAAGATCGGCGGTGGCGAGCCGCATGCCGGGGGGATTGCCCGCGCCGACGTCCTCACGGATTGCCCGCCATTGCTCCTCCCCAAATCTTTGCTGCACAAGCTCGGCGAGACAGCAGATGATCGATCCTTTCATTACCGCCTCGGGCTCCAGCCGTCATACCGGCCATCCCAGCTTGGGCTCTGTCCCAAGGAAGAGTCAAGACCGACCGCGTGGTTGACTCGCGCCACTCCCACGTCCAAGGTGACCATGAGGGCCGACGCCTTCGTGAACGACCGCTAACACCCGCTTGCCCGGCGGTACGGTTAGGCCCGTAACGCGTTACGTTGTAACGCGTGACAATTGGAGAAATCCCATGGCCCTACCCGCCGAGAGAATGAAGGCTTTACGTGAGCGGCGCCGGGCGCGCGGCCTGCGTGAACTGCGTTTGATCGTGCCCGATGCGCGCTCCAAGGCCGTTCTGCGACGCGTTGCGAAAGAGGTCGACGGCCTCTTCCGCTCCCAGGAGCTTGATGCGATGAGATGGATTGAGGCGGTGTCGGAATTCGACGCACGATGAAGCGCGGCGATGTCGTCACCGTCGCAGCGGCAGGCGATTACGGCAAGCCACGTCCGGCGGTGATCGTGCAGACGAATGCCTTGCCCGCAGAGCATGCCTCGGTCGTGGTTTGTCAGATGACCTCGGACATCAGCGACGCGCCGGATTTCAGGGTGACCCTTGAGCCGACCGACCGCAATGGTCTACTCGTTCGATCGCAGATCATAGCAGACAAGCCCGTGACGATTCGGCGCGAACGTATCGGGCGGCGGCGCATCGGGCATCTCGACGGTAAAGATGTCGCACGGCTGAATATTGCTCTGGCATTCGTCATGGGACTGGCGGATTAGCGCGGGTCGGCCGGAAAGCGCAGCATGGAATTCGGAGTTGCAAGCTGCACCAATTTGGTGTATAAAAAGCACCATTCTTCCCCTCAGGAGGTGCAGCATGGTTCGCTTCAGCTTGACTCTATCGGACGAACTGAATCAGGAGATCGACAAAGCCGCGGCAGAAAGCGAAGTCAACAAGAACGACATTCTCCGCAAGGCATTGCAGCTTTACCTCGCCGCGCGCGACGGCAAGAAGAGGGGCTACAAATTAGGACTGGCCAAGCCGGATACGATTCTCGATACCGAGATCGTCGGCCTGTGAGTCAGATCGATCTCAACAAGCCGCCGCCGAACCACAAATTCAGCGTTTCGGTAGAGCGAGAAGAAACGGCTGGGGAGCGCGGCGTGCGTCTCTTCAAGGAGATCGCGCTTTTTCTGGTCGCTTTGGGCTTCGTCGTTCTGCTCGCATGGCTCTGTTACGATACGCTCGTCTCGCCGACCGCAACGGCTGACGAAAAACGCTGGGCGATGTCGATACTGTCCGCCGCGGCCGGCGGCATTATCGGCTATCTCATCAAGAAGTAGCTGGCTGCTGGAGGCCGGCTGACAGGGATTGGCAGGCTCTCGGGCGCTTTTCGTAAAGAATTGCGGGTGCCGGTCCGCTCTACGCCTGCCGGTTTTGGATAAAGGGCCCGGCGGCGACCCACCGCCGGACCCTCTTGGTCAAAT
>Ga0070667_100000130_pt1 | contig 95182 bp, 90 predicted proteins | sample KBSS33metaG_FD_64659 | JGI IMG/M metagenome (GOLD analysis project Ga0070667, IMG submission 64659) | Switchgrass rhizosphere microbial communities from Kellogg Biological Station, Michigan, USA - KBS S3-3 metaG | ecosystem: Host-associated > Plants > Roots > Rhizosphere > Soil ...
AGCGCCGCGAAAGCATGGGATGACTCTGCCTGGAATCCCGAAGAACCGGGGCAAACCGCCCAAATTAGAGCCGGAAACAGACCAGCGGCAGGTCGCTACAGCCGAAAAGCAGAGGGAGCATCCCTCCTCCGACCAATTCGCCTCGAACTGACCGGTTTTTGCGGGTGTCCAGCTTTAAATTTACTGCAATGGTGCAATGCAGTAACCATTGCGAGCGGGCGTAGCGTCCGCACTTTTTGCGGTGGGCATTCATGAAATCGGTTTTTAAGTCCTCGGTTATGGGGATGGTTCTCTGCGGCCTGACGGCTTGCCGCGGTGGCTCCGAAGGCGGGCCGACGTCTGTCTCCCAAACCGGGGAACAGGCCGGTTCGGCAACGCCAAGCCCGACGCCCACGCCTACCCCCGCTTCGAGTCCGACGCCGGCGCCGACATCGTCCCCAACGCCCACCTCGGCGACAACGGAGGACAGGTTGGTCCTGTCGGACAACACCTTGTATGCCCCAGGCAATTATTTTGCGTACGCAGCGCCATGGTGCGCAACCTATGATCCCGCGCTGATCGTCGGGCAGACCATCACCGACACGATCAGTATCATGCGATCGACCTTTCCGAACGACGTTATCATCTCCGCCAAGGCGCCTGACCGTTATCCAACGGTCACAAAATGCGGCGTGTATGGGTACAACGCGATCACATTCGGCCATTATCTGTCGGTCAACAATGCGGCGACGATGCAGTCCAGGCAGGTCAAGAATATCAAGACACTGACCGCGACCTTCGACATGACCCTGTCGGGCGACGGTGAATATAATATCCTGACGGAATCCTTCCTCACGGGGGCAGCAAAAGATTTCGACACGAAGCTGGAGGTCGGCTTTTACTCCCACAGCACCACCGGTTCCGCATCCTTCGCCAAGAGCGGAACGGCCATCGGCACCTATGTGGACGCAGCCGGACGCAACTGGACCGTCACCCGGGTCGATCAGTTCGTGATGTTCCTGTATAGCGGCGGCACTCTGCTCAGCGGCACGCTGGATCTGAAGAGCGCCTTCGCCTTTCTGGTGGCGCGCGGCGTGTTGACCGGCAACGAATGGTTCAACGGCGTGTCCGTGGGCATGGAGCCGATGCGCGGCAATGGGCTGGCGACCATCCATAGCTGGTCGGTCAGCTACGAGTAGCTGATGCGTTATTAGCTATTTGCTGAATTTTCCGCTCGAAACGAACCGGGAACATCGCTAAGCCCCTCGCATGATCGCGAAGCTCAAGGGGATACTCGACAGCACAGGAATCGACCACGCCGTCATCGACGTCGGCGGGGTCGGCTATCTTGTCGGCGCTTCGTCCCGCACACTCTCCGCCCTCGGCTTTGTCGGCGAGGCCGTGACCGTCCATACCGAAATGCTGGTGAGCGAGGAGTCCATACGCCTCGTGGGCTTCGCCACGGCCGAAGAGCGCAACTGGTTCCGGCTGCTCACCGGCGTGCAGGGCGTCGGCGCGCGTGTCGCGCTTGCCATCCTCTCCGCGCTAGAGCCGGCGGAAATTCACCGCGCCGTCGCCATGGGTGACAAGGCGATGGTGTCGCGCGCCAACGGCGTCGGCCCGAAACTCGCCCAGCGCATCGTGATGGAATTGAAGGACAAAATCGGCGTCGCTCCTGCAGGCACAGCGCTGGCCGCCGGCACCGCGCCGCTTCCCACCGGGAGCAATGGCGCCGACGCTGTCTCGGCCCTCCAGAATCTGGGCTTCAAACCTGCCGAAGCCAGCGCCGCTGTTGCTGCGGCTGAAGCAGAGGCTGGTGATAGCGTAACGCTGGACGCGCTTGTGCGGTTGGCGCTGCGGAAGGCGGCGAAGTGAGTGAAGAACTCCCAGTGATTGATTCACTGGTCGGCGCCTACGCTGATTTTGTTAGCGAGATAAGCAAAAGACTTGACGCAATAGCTGCCTCCTTTGACGAGCTAACCGCAAACGCAGAGCACGCTAATGCTTGGCAAAATTGTGATTTCTGCTGGCTCCAGATCCGCAAGATATGCGAATTGATGGCAGTCTCAGTGGTGGCAGCTCATCATTTTGATGGCGGCCATGCCTTGGAAACCAACAAATGGAGCCCCAAGGATGTGTTGTTAGATATTGCAAAAATGAACAACCACCCCACTCCGATCCCGATTTCGGATAATTTCGCGGATGGCCCCAACGGCGAACGTCAAATCATACTTTCTAGTAAAGCGATCGAGATGAAACTCATTTCAGAAATCTATGGGAGATGCGGGGACATTTTGCACGTTGGTAGTTTGAATCGAATTTTGGAGAAGAAAGTCCCGGCATACGACCTCGCCAAAATGGCTGCTTGGTTGACCGGCTTCCGCCGCCTCATCAGCAACCATGTGTTATTTCTACCCGGAATGAAGAAGGTGCTGGTTTGTTGGTGGGGAGGAAGTCAAAGACAAATATTCTTGATGGAATCAGAAGGCGCTAATTTCGTCCAAGATGACTTATTGGACTTCACATTTTAGGCATGACCGACACCGATCGCCTCATCACCCCCGTCCGGCGCGCCGAGGATGTCGATGCCGCGTTGCGACCCAAGTCGCTCGATGAATTTATCGGGCAAAAGGCCGCGCGCGAGAATCTGCGTATCTTCATCCAGGCCGCGCGGCAGCGGGGCGAGGCGTTGGACCATGTCCTGTTTTTCGGCCCGCCGGGCTTGGGCAAGACCACCCTCGCCCAGATCGTCGCCAAGGAAATGGGTGTCGGGTTCCGCGCCACGTCCGGACCCGTCATCGCCAAATCCGGGGACCTTGCCGCCCTTCTCACCAATCTGGACGAGGGCGATGTGCTGTTCGTGGATGAGATCCACCGCCTGAACCCCGCCGTCGAGGAAATCCTCTATCCGGCGATGGAGGATCGGGCGCTGGACCTCATGATCGGCGAAGGCCCCTCCGCCCGATCGGTGCGTATCGACCTGCCCAATTTCACGCTGGTCGGCGCGACTACACGGCAGGGCCTGCTGACGACGCCGCTGCGCGACCGCTTCGGCATACCCGTCCGCCTGCAATTCTACACCGTGCCGGAACTCGAACTGGTCGTGCGCCGCGCCGCCGGGCTGCTCGGCCTTGCGGTGACGCCCGAGGGATCGACGGAGATCGCCCGCCGGTCGCGCGGCACCCCGCGCATTGCCGGGCGGCTGCTCCGCCGGGTGCGCGATTTTGCCAATGTCGCCGGCGCGGGCCAGGTTGATGCCAAAGTGGCGGATGCCGCGCTTAACCGGCTGGAGGTCGATCATCTGGGCCTCGACCTGATGGATCGCCGCTATCTGATGATGATTGCCGACGTCTATCGTGGCGGCCCGGTCGGCGTGGAGACGCTGGCGGCAGGCCTGTCCGAACCGCGCGATACGGTCGAGGAAGTGATCGAGCCCTATCTGATCCAGCTTGGCCTCATCGCCCGCACCGCGCGGGGGCGTTGCCTGAACGGTCCGGGGTGGAAACATCTGGGTCTCAACCCGCCCGAAGGGTCGCAGGACGGGCTATTCGATTAGGCGCATATCCTGACCAAATTCCGTTCGCTTCGAGCGTAGTCGAGAAGCGTTGCGCATAGACTTCTCGACTACGCTCGAAGCGAACGGGGCATGGGACACCTGAATAACCCCTGAGACCTTCCGTTCCGCATCAAGGACGAACCGAGCCATTCGCCCCGCAAATGGTTTCGTTCCCGTCATTTCTTGCTTTGCCTGCGAGTCGCATCATGGTTAAAGGCCCAATGCCTGCCCGCCTTCAGCCTCAGCCGGCACTTCCTGATGCGCCATGCCTGCCTACACCCGTGGGCGGGCTGTTCGCGTCGGGCGTCCATTATTACCCCGTGCGCGTCTATTTCGAGGACACGGATGCTGGCGGCGTGGTCTATCACGCCAACTATCTTCGCTTCATGGAACGCGCCCGATCCGACATGTTGCGCCTGGCCGGGATAGACCAGCGCGGGAACCTGGAGGGGGGCGAAGGCGTCTATGCGGTTGCTGATCTCTCCATCGCCTATCGCCGCCCCGGCCGTCTCGACGACGATCTGATGGTGAAAAGCACGGTGCAATCGATCGGCGCCGCGACCTGCACGATCCACCAGTCCGTGCTGCGCGGCGAAGAAACATTGACCGAGGGCGCCGTCACCGTCGCCTTTCTTAGCCCCCAGGGCCGGCCCCGGCGCCAGCCACGGCCCTGGATCGATATATTCACCCGCCTCAGCCAAGGGGAAGACCTCCGCATATGAGCATCGCCTTACCCAGCGTCAGCCTAGCCACTGGCGCTGCCACCATTTCGCCCGTCGCCCTGTTCCTTCAGGCGGACATCGTCGTGAAGATCGTCATGCTGGGCCTGCTGCTGGCCAGCATATGGACCTGGGCGATCATCATCAGCTTCGCGTTCAAGCTTGGCCGTACACGCAGGGGTTGCGACGCGTTCGAGAGGGACTTCTGGAAGACCGAGGACATCGACCGCTTTTTCGAGGGCAAGTCGAAGTCCGATCTGCCGACCGCGAAGGTCATGGCGGCAGGCGTGACCGAGTGGCGTCGTTCCACGGCCGCACGCGCCATTGATCGCGACGGAACCCGCGACCGCCTCGCCACCGCGATGAGTAGCGCGTCCGCGTTAGAGATTGACCAGTTGTCCGATCGCCTGAACATCCTGGCCACCGTGGGCAGCGTCGCGCCGTTCGTCGGCCTGTTCGGCACGGTCTGGGGCATCATGCGCGCCTTCACGTCGATCGCGGCGGAACAGAATAGCAGCCTCGCGGTCGTCGCGCCGGGCATTGCAGAAGCGCTGTTCGCCACCGCCATCGGCCTGTTCGCAGCCATTCCGGCGGTCATTGCCTACAACCGCTTCAGCCATAGCATCAACCGGCTGGAGGCGAAGCTGGCGCGGTTTGCTGACGGCTTCTACGCGATGTTGAGCCGTGAGTTGGAGACGCAGAAATAATGGGCATGGGTGCACCCTCCAGTCGCCGGGGCGGCCGCCGCGCACCGATGGCGGACATCAATGTGACGCCGCTGGTAGACGTCATGCTGGTGCTGCTCATTATCTTCATGGTCACGGCCCCCCTGCTGGTGACCGGCGTGCCAGTGAACCTGCCGCAGAACCGGGCGAAGGCGCTGGATCAGGACCAGAAGCCATCGGTTGTTTCGATCGATAGCGACGGCGCGATCTTCGTGGATGATTCCGAAGTGACCGAGACCGACCTGCCTGCGCGCCTCGCCGAAATCCGGTCCGCCGGCACGCAGGACGACCAGCCTCCGCAGATCTTCCTGCGCGCGGACAAGGCGATCGATTATGGCCGGGTCAGCCTGGTGCTCGGCGAACTGAACCGCGCGGGCCTGAACAAGGTCGCCCTCGTCAGCACGGCATCGCAGGAGCGCAAGGGCGCCGTCAGCATGGATTCAGAAAGGAAGCCATAAGGTCCGCCCCGCTATGGAAAGAACGGAAAAGATCGGCCTTGGAATCGCGACGGCGGCGCATGTGTTGCTGTTCGGCGCGCTATCGACGACGTTCCTCTCGACGCCCAATCCGCTGAAACTGAACTCGCCGCCCATCGACGTGTCGATGGTGGACGAGATCGCGATGCAGTCGGCTGCGCCGAAAATCTCGGTCGAGCCGCCTCCGCCGAGCCAGGCGCCGGAAAAGGGACCGACCGAAGAGGCCGCGCCCGCCCCTGCCCCGAAAGAGGTTGAACCGGAGGTCGTTCCCGCGCCTCCGCCGCCGAAGCCAGCGCCGCCGCGCAAGGAGGTCGAGAAGGCAAAGCCCAAGCCGCCCGCTCCCGCCAAGGCCGTCGAGAAGCCCACGCCTGTCAAGCAAAAGGCCAAGGAAGCGCCAGCCAAGCCATCCGCTTCGACCGCCAAGGGCAAGACGGATCGTCCGCGCGGATCGCTGCTGGGGGATGACTTTCTGAAGGGCATCCAGACCGAGGCACCGGCCAAGCCAAAGGCCGCCGCCCCGCCAGCGACATCCATAGGTCCGGCGCAGAAGGCTGCGCTCGACGCGGAAATCCGCCGTCAGCTCAAGCCATACTGGAAGTCGCCGACAGGGTCAGAAGTTGAGATGCTGCGCACTGTGGTCTCCGTCGAACTCAACAAGGACGGATCGATTTCGGGGACGCCCGAAATATATGAGACGACCGGCCAGACCGAAAGCAACCGCGCGCAGGTTCGCCTGCATCAGGAACAGGCCATAAAGGCCATCAAACTCGCGTCCCCGTTCAAGCTGCCGGCCGATTTATATGATGGCTGGAAATCCCTTCGTATCGCATTCGACAAGAGGCTCTCCCAATGACCCCCATGATCAAGAGAATCGCTTTCGCCACCGCCAGCGCGCTCGTGGCGCTCGCTGCCCCGGCAAATGCGCAGTTGGCTGTCGACGTAACCGACGAAAGTGCGTCCAACCTGAAGATTGCCGTGCCGGCCATGCCCGCGCAGCAGTCGGTATCGACACCCGCCGGCACAACGGATGAACTCGGCCGCAAAATCGCTGAGGTCGTCGCGTCAGATCTCAAAGGGTCCGGCCTGTTCGAGCCTTCGGGTCCGGCGGGTTTGAAGGCCGTGACCGTGCCGGAAGTCACCTTCCCCCAATATGACCATTGGTCGTCCATGGGCATGGAAGCGCTGGTGCAGGGTTATGTTCGCTCGACCGGCGGCGACGCCGATATCACAGTGGGCTGCTATCTCTACGACGTCGCGCTCAAGTCGGAGTTGACGCGGCAAGGCTATGTCGTGTCACCACGCGACTGGCGTCGCGCCGCGCACAAGTGCGCCGACGCCATCTATGCGCGCCTGTCCGGAGAGAGCCCCTTCTTCGACAGCCGCATCGCCTATATTGCGGAGAGCGGCCCGAAAGATAACCGCGTGAAGCGCCTGGCCATCATGGATTCGGACGGCGCCAACCACCGCTTCATCACCAATGGGCAATCGCTTGCGCTGACACCGCGCTTCTCGCCGGACTATGGCTCCATCGTCTATGTGAGCTACCTCAACCGCAGCGTCCGTATCTATGTCTATGATATCGGCACCGGAAAACAGCGGCTTGTAACCGAAAGCTCCAATGCGACCTTCGCGCCGCGCTGGTCGCCGGACGGCCGCTCCATCCTTTTCTCGATGGCTGTTGCTGGCAATACCGACATCTATCGCGTGCCCGTTGGCGGTGGTACGCCAGTGCGCCTCACGACATCGCCGGGCATCGACGTCGGCGGCAGCTATTCGCCTGATGGATCGAAGATCGTATTCGAGAGCGATCGCTCCGGCAGCCAGCAAATCTACGTCATGAACGCGGACGGCTCCGGCCAGCAGCGGATCAGCCATGGCGGTGGCCGTTATGCGACTCCCGAATGGAGTCCCCGTGGCGACCAGATCGCCTTCACCAAGATCAGCGGCGACTTCAAGATCGCGGTCATGACACCGGGCGGAGACAATGAGCGCATCCTGACCAATGGCTGGCAGGACGAACAGCCGACATGGGCGCCCAACGGCCGCGTGCTGCAATTCTTCCGCACCAGTCCAGGCCGTTCCGGTGGCAGTCAGGTGTGGCAGGTGGACCTGACCGGGGTCAATGAACGCCGCATACCGACGCCGCTTAACGGCTCCGATCCGGCATGGGGTCCGCTGCTTCCGTGAAATGAATCTTCGGCGCCATGGAACTCAATCGTCTTGACAGCGTAACAATCTCGCAGAAGGCTTGATTTCGACAGGTGCCGCCACCTATCCAGTACCCGAAAGAGGAGAACCATATGAAAACAGTGTCCCGTACCCTGATGATGGCCGCAGCCGTCATCGCGCTGGCGGCGTGCTCGAAGAAGCCGCCAGAGGAGCTGCCCCCCGCTCCTGTCGACAACAGCACACCTGCGCCGCCGCCCGCGCCCACCGGCCCGGTCAAGGGCAGCCAGGAAGACTTCCTGGCCAGCGTCTCCTCCGATCGCGTTCTCTTCGGCACTGACGAGTTCGACATCGACGCGCAGGATCAGCAGACGTTGCAGAGCCAAGCTCAGTGGCTGCAGGCCAACCCGACCGTCCGCGTGACCGTCGAAGGTCATGCCGATGAGCGTGGCACCCGCGACTACAACCTTGCCCTGGGTGAGAAGCGCGCCAATTCCGCGAAGAACTATCTCGCTTCGATCGGCATCGACCCCAGCCGCATCACCACCATCAGCTATGGCAAGGAGCGGCCGGCTGCGATGGGTTCGGATGAGAGCGCCTGGGCGCAGAACCGCCGCGCTGTGACGGTGACTGTTCAGTAAGAACGATAGCAGACTAAAGAAAAGCCCGCCGATTGGAGCAATCGGCGGGCTTTTCTTTTCTTCCGGTTTGCTTCGAGCTTGTCGAGAAGCCTCGCCGCGGTTTCTCGACAAGCTCGAAACGAACGGAAGCGGTGCGTTAGAGGCGTTGAAAAAGCCCCGCTTACTTCCGCCGCGTGCCGGTCATCGCCGCAGAGCCGAAGGCTCCCAGCTGGATCGTACCGGTCAGTTTGTCCCCTTCGACAAAAGCCTCCGCGTCCAGCACCATGGGCATCGGCACCGTCATTTCCATCTTCCAGGTCAGTCGATTTCCATCGACCTGACCATCCTTGACGTCCAGCGAGCCTAGCGGCCCTGCATTGGTGCCGTGGAAGGTGCTGCCGCTGCTGACCACCGTGAACACGCTCGCCTGATCGCCCATCGGCGTCTTGGTCACGCAGTCATAGGCGCCATCTACCTTGGCCATGTCATTCTCCATTCTTTTTGAGTGTTGACCCGATCAGCGCTTATTTCGCTGGCGCGCCGCTGCTGTCAACGACCGTAATCGGCATGCCGAGTTCCTTGAGCTGCGGCAGCACCTTCGCCTTGTCACCGACCACGACCCAGGTGAGCTTGGCTGGGTCGATCATCTTGCGCGCGACAGCGTCCAGTTCGGGCGCGGTCAGAGTCTTGTACCGCTCTGCGAGTGTCTCGACGAAATCGAAGGACCGCTTGTACAGCACGTCCCGCTGCATCTCGCCAAGCACATCCGCCGATGTCTCGAAGCTGCCCGGCAGTTCCCGGATGCTGCCGTTGATCGTACGCTGCAGTTCCGCCGCAGTTACACCCTTGGTCGTCAGGAAATCCGTGATCTGCTGCTTCAGCACGGCGATCGACGGACCGGTCTTGTCGGCCTGGACAGGCGCGACGACGATATAGGGAATCTGGCCCTGGAACCGGTTGATCGTCGATCCCACGCCATAGGACCAACCCTTGGTCTCGCGCAGGTCCATGTTGATGCGGCTGAGGAAATTGCCTCCCACGATATCGTTCGCCTGCAGGAAATCGACCAGATCGTCCGTGCCCTTGGCGTTCAGCAACTCGCCGGCGTAGATCATCGATTGTGGCGATTGTGGCCGGTCGACGAGCACGATCTGCGACTTGGCTGGCGGCACGGGGACATTGAAATCTTTGGTTCCCGGAAGGTCGCGGGTCATCCGCCAGATACCGAACCGTTCCTCCAGCATGGGCTTCACGGCGTCCAGCGTCGTATCGCCGACGACGAAGATCGCAGCATTGTCGCCGCGTATCCATTTGTTGTGGAAGCTGGCGAGATCATTGCGCGTCAACTTACTGACAACGGCTGGAGTACCCGTGCCGCTGCTCGGGCGGCCATAGGGATGGTCCTTGCCATAGAGCAGCGGCGGCAATGTGCGGCTGGCAATCGCCTTGGGCTCGGTCAACTCCTGCGCGATCTGCGCCAGACGGGTCGCGCGGATACGCTCCAGTTCCTTGGCATCGAACGCAGGGTTCTTGATGATGTCCGCCAGCAGATCGAGCGAGGGCGCCAGATTGGGCGTCAGCGCATACATCGACACGGTGGTGCTATCCATGCTCGATCCCGTGGCGATCGATGCGCCCAGCCGCTCCTGCGCTTCGGCGATCTGGACGCTGTTGAGGGTGGTCGTGCCCTCCTTCAGCATCGCCAGCATCAGCGACTGGGTGCCGAGCGCATCTTTGGGATCGGCGGCGTTGCCGGCATTAAACACGACGGACATACGGACGGTCGGCACCGTGTCGCGTCGTGCGAAATAGACCTTCAGGCCGTTGGAGAGCGTGGTCGTCTCTACAGTCGGAAAATCGATGTTCGGGATGGGACCGACGTCGGGCAGCTTGCTGCGATCGACGGCCGCAAGAGGGCCCTTGGCAGAGGTCCCGGCGGCGGCATCCGCCTGTGCATCGACCGGCTTGTAATGCGCGGGCGCGGCAACGATGCCCGTGCGCTTCGACACCTGCCCGCCAGTCTCCTCATAGGCATCGCGTTCGCCCGGTTCGACAGTCAGAGCAAAAACCGGACGCGTCAGCCACTTCTGCATCGCCGCCGTCACCTGCGCCGGGGTAGCGGCCGCCATTTCCGTCAGCTCCTTTTTGTAGAAGGCCGGGTCGTTCGAATAGAGTTCGCCCTCGGCCAACGTCACGGCCTTGCCGCCGTCGCCGCCAACCTGCTCCAGACCGCCGATGCGCGCCGACAGGTCGGTCGTCGCCACGCGCTTCACCTCGTCAGCGGTGGGGCCTTTGGCGAAATAGTCGGTAAGGATTTCGTCGAGCCGCTTGCTGACCACAGCCGGGTCAACACCGGGTTTCACATTGGCCGTCACCTCGAAAAAGGCGAGTTGAGCGAAGTCCTGGACATCCGCCGTCACGCTGACGGCAAGCTGCTCGTCGCGGACAAGGATATTGTCGAGCCGCGAGGAGGCCAGACCGCCAAGCACGCTGGCGCCGATATCGAGCGGCACCGAGTCCGGATCGTTGAGGCCCGGCACCGTCCACCAGCGATAGAGGCGCGTGGTCGCGACATGGTCTTTCAGCACCATGTCCTTGCGCGCCGGCAGGGTCGGCACAGGGACAGTCACGGGCGCGACCTTCGCACCCGCCGGGATGTCGCCGAAATATTTGGTGATCAGCGTCTTGGCGGCCTTCACGTCGATATCGCCGGCCAGTACCAGCACGGCATTGTTCGGGCCGTAATGGCCGATGAACCAGTCCTTCACGTCCGCTAGGCTGGCGCTGTCCAAGTCGGCCATCGAGCCGATCGTGGAATGCTGGTACGGATGACCCTCGGGCAGCAAACCGGCAAGTTGGCTATATTCGACCAGACCATAGGGCTGGTTGTCGCCCTGCCGCTTTTCGTTCTGGACGACGCCGCGCTGGTTATCCAGCTTCTCCTGGTCGATGCCGCCGAGCAGATGGCCCATGCGGTCGCTCTCCAGGAACAGCGCCACTTCCAGCGCCGAGGTTGGCACCGTCTCATAATAATTGGTGCGGTCGAACCAAGTCGATCCGTTGAGGTCGGTCGCGCCGATCTGCTGCAGCGGCTCGAAGAAGTCGCCGGGCGCGTTTTCCGACCCGTTGAACATCAGATGCTCGAACAGATGGGCGAAGCCGGTCTTGCCCTTCGGCTCGTTCTTGGACCCGACATTATACCAGACGGACACCGCCACGACCGGCGCCTTGCGGTCGGTGTGGACGATGACGCGCAGGCCGTTCTTCAGCGTGAATTCCTTGTACGGAATGTCCACCCGGCTGACGAGATCCGCCACGGAGGCCGCCGGCGCGGGCACCTGGGCGGAGGCGAGCGATGCGGATAGCGCCAGCGACGAGGCCATCAGGCCAAGAGCGATTGAACGAAGCATGGGTATCCTTTGCGTGATCGTGCGGGGCCACGGCCGGGCGGCCCGAGATGGCAGGAGAATAGGCATGGCGTTATAGGGGTGCAATACGCTTTCGGCGGGAGAATGTTTGCAGCGAAATGTGCGCATGATTGGGGGCAACCTCTTGTGTTGCAAATAGGCAACACTATATCGCGGCCATGGCCAATAAGAGGGCATCATGAATATCGAGAAGTTTACCGACCGCGCCAAGGGCTTCCTGCAATCGGCCCAGACCGTCGCCATCCGCATGAACCACCAGCGGATCAGCCCCGAGCATCTGCTAAAAGCGGTGCTGGAGGACGATCAGGGCATGGCATCTGGCCTTATCAAGGCGTCCGGCGGCGATCCGGCGGCCGCTTTGCGCGAAACCGACGCACAATTGTCCAAAATTGCCGCAGTTTCTGGCAGCGGCGCGCAAGTTACGCCGGGTCTGGACAATGATATTGTGCGGGTGCTGGATCAGGCAGAGCAGGTCGCGCAGAAGGCTGGGGACAGTTATGTCACGGTCGAGCGGCTGCTGCTCGCCCTGACCCTCGCCACCACCACCACGGCCGGCAAGGCGCTCGCCGCAGCAGGCGTGAAGGCCGAGGCGCTGAACGCCGCGATCAACCAGCTGCGCGGCGGCCGCACCGCCGACACGCAGAGCGCCGAAGACCGGTATGATGCGCTGAAGAAATTTGCGCGCGACCTGACGCAGGCGGCGCGTGACGGCAAGCTGGACCCGGTGATCGGCCGCGACGAGGAGATCCGCCGCACCGTGCAGATCCTTGCCCGCCGCACCAAGAACAACCCCGTGCTGATCGGCGAACCTGGTGTCGGCAAGACGGCGATCGCCGAGGGCCTAGCCCTGCGCATCGCCAATGGCGACGTGCCCGATACGCTGAAGGACCGCACGCTGATGGCGCTCGACATGGGCAGCCTGATCGCGGGCGCCAAATATCGCGGCGAGTTCGAGGAGCGGCTGAAAGGCGTGCTGGACGAGGTGAAGGGCGCGGAAGGCCAGATCGTCCTGTTCATCGACGAGATGCACACGCTGATCGGCGCGGGCAAGGGCGAAGGCGCGATGGACGCGTCCAACCTACTGAAGCCCGCCCTCGCCCGTGGCGAACTGCACTGTATCGGCGCGACGACGCTGGACGAATATCGCAAGCATGTGGAGAAGGACCCTGCCCTGCAGCGCCGGTTCCAGCCGGTGTTCGTGGGCGAGCCGACGGTCGAGGACACCATCTCCATCCTGCGGGGCCTGAAGGAGAAATACGAACTTCATCATGGCGTGCGGATCACCGACAGCGCGCTGGTGTCGGCGGCGACGCTGAGCAATCGCTACATCACCGACCGCTTCCTGCCCGACAAGGCCATCGACCTGATGGACGAGGCCGCGTCGCGGCTGCGCATGGAGGTGGAGAGCAAACCGGAGGAGATCGAAAATCTCGACCGGCGCATCATCCAGCTCAAGATCGAGCGGGAAGCGTTGAAGAAGGAGACCGACAAGGCGTCCAAGGACCGGCTGGCAACGCTGGAGGACGACCTCGCCAATCTGGAGCAGCAGTCGTCGGAACTGACCAGCCGCTGGCAAGCGGAGAAGGACAAGATCGCCGGCGAGACGAAGCTGAAGGAGCAACTGGATGCCGCGCGGCTGGAGCTGGAGCAGGCGCAGCGCGCGGGCGACCTGGCCCGTGCGGGCGAGCTGTCCTACGGCACGATCCCGGACCTGACGCGCAAGCTGGAGGAAGCCGAGACCGTCACCAAGGGCGCGATGCTGCGCGAGGAAGTGACGGCGGAGGACATTGCCGGCGTCGTCGCCCGCTGGACCGGTATCCCGGTCGAGCGGATGATGGAGGGCGAGCGCGAAAAGCTGCTGAACATGGAGGCCGAGATCGGCAAGCGGGTGATCGGCCAGACCGACGCCGTGCGCGCCGTATCGACCGCCGTGCGCCGGGCTCGCGCTGGCCTGCAGGACCCCAACCGCCCGCTCGGTTCTTTCCTGTTCCTTGGCCCCACGGGCGTGGGCAAGACGGAGCTGACCAAGGCGCTGGCGGAGTTCCTGTTCGACGACAGCGCGGCGATGGTGCGCATCGACATGAGCGAGTTCATGGAGAAGCACAGCGTCGCCCGCCTGATCGGCGCGCCGCCGGGCTATGTCGGCTATGAGGAAGGCGGCGTCCTGACAGAGGCCGTGCGCCGCCGCCCCTATCAGGTGATCCTGTTCGACGAGGTGGAGAAGGCGCATGGCGACGTGTTCAACATACTGTTGCAGGTGCTGGACGATGGCCGGCTGACCGATGGGCAGGGCCGAACGGTCGACTTCACCAACACGATCATCGTGCTGACGTCGAACCTGGGCAGCCAATATCTGTCGAGTATGGCCGACGACCAGAAGATGTCGGACGTGGAGCCGCAGGTGATGGAGATCGTCCGCGCGCATTTCCGCCCGGAATTCCTGAACCGTCTGGACGAGATCATCCTGTTCCACCGCCTGTCCGCCGACAATATGGCGCCGATCGTGGATATTCAGGTCGGCCGCGTGCAGAAGCTGCTGAAGGATCGCAAGGTGACGCTGGACCTGACGGACGGCGCACGCGCGTGGCTTGGCCGGGTGGGGTATGATCCGGTTTATGGCGCAAGGCCGTTGAAGCGGGCGGTGCAGCGCTATCTGCAGGATCCGCTGGCGGATTTGATTTTGCGCGGCGATGTGCCCGATGGATCGACGGTGAAGGTCGAGGATGGCGATGGGGCGTTGGTGCTGCGGGTGGGGTGAGGTGTAATGGTTCACCTTCTCCGTTCGTCCTGAGCGAAGTCGAAGGACTGGCCTGAGCCTGTCGAAGGCGCTTCACTTCGTTCAGCAGAGGGCTTCGACTTCGCTCAGGACGAACGGGAATATGCGGCTCAATGAAAAAGGGGCGGCCCGATGGGCCGCCCCTTTTCTTTTGCTCGCCGAAGGTCTGTCGTCAGAAGGACGCCTTTACCCCCATGTAGAAGAAGCGGCCGATATTGTCGTAGATCGCGTCGCCATCACCATTGCCCAGCAGGCCGAGCGGCGGCTTCTTGTCGGCCACATTGTCGATACCCCCATAGAGCGTGAAGACCTTCGCGACGTCCACCGATGCCCGCAGGTTGTGGTAGGTGACGGACGGGTAATAGACCCGGTCGGCATAATAGGGATCGAGCGCCGGGACGCCGCTGGTGTCATGCTGCGCCTCCCAGTCGGTGATCGACTGACGGCCGATGTAACGAAGCTCATACCCCAGCGTCACATTCTTGAAGGTGTAATCCACCGAGGCGTTGAACGAATAGATGGGATCACCCAGTTCGCCCTTGATCCGCTCCGGCTGGGTCGGATTGTCGATATAGGGATAATCGGTCCGCATCTTCACCCAGTTGCCCACGAAGCGCAGTTGCAGGCGATTGTCGGGATCGAAGCGATGATCGTAATTTACATCGACATCGACGCCCTTCGCCTTCTTCGCAGCATAGTTGAGACTGCTCTGCAGCAATGCAGGAAGCTGGAAGTTTCCGTCCGTGCTGCGGGGATAGATCAACTGGCAGAAGGCGTTGTCCAGCGTTGCACCATCATAGCAGCCATCCAAGATTGTCTGCGCATCGACCGAGGTGATAACGCTGCTGATCTTGATGTCATAATAATCCGCCGTGATGGACAGGCCCGGCACCCAGCGCGGTTGCAGGATGACGCCGTAAGTCCAGCTGCGCGATTTCTCCACATCGAGATTGGGGTTGCCGCCCGACAGGATTTCCAGGGTGGAACTACGCGTGACCTGGTTTTCAAATCCGACCGGAACGCCCGCAGCGGCGCAGTTGGCGACACGGGTCGCCTTGCCCTGGTTGATGAAATTCACGTCGCACGGATCATCCACGCTCGCGAAATTCTGGGAATTGGACGAGTAGAGATCGCCAAGCGTCGGCGCCCGGACGGAGCGGGAATAGTTCACCCGGAACTTGATGTCCTCCACCGGCGAATAGATGCCGCCATAATTATAGGCCCAGACCGTTCCGGCAGACCCCTTGTAATCAGCGACACGCACCGCGCCGTTCAGCGACAATTCCCTGACGAACGGTACGTCCTTCAACAGCGGCACGTCGATTTCGCCATAGGCTTCCTTCACTGCGAAGGTCGGCGGGGTGAAGGCGGGAATGGCGTTCAGGAACGTCTGCCCACTCGAAACCAGATCGTCATAGGCATAGGACGCCTTTTCACGCCGGTATTCGCCGCCGATCGCAAAGCGCACGGGGCCGCCGGGCAGTTCGAACAGTTGCGAACTGTCGCCCACGACGTTCGCGCTGACATCCAGTTCGCTGGCGCGGCCGCGACGATAGGATGTGGTGTTGATGTAGTTCAACGCCGCCTGGCTCGCACGGCCATTGCCCAGGATGTTGATCGGTACGCAGGCCGGGTCAGTCACGCCATTCTGGTTGACGCGGCACACGACATTGCCCGCGCCATCGAATACGGCGTCTATCGCATTGTAGAAATTCTGTTCGATGCGGTTGTTGTAGAATGTCGAGCGTGTTTTCAGATGGCCGTAATTGACGGAAACGTCATAGGTCCAGTCCTCATTGAACGTGCCCTGCGCGCCCACGACGATCCGGTAGGTATCGCGGCGGTCAGCCTCGTCACGGGTGCCGAGATCGACATTGTTCCGGTTGAGATTGAAGAAGCTGGAACCCGCCGGCAGCAGCGACTGGATAAATGTGCGCGAGGCAGGCGTCAAATAGGCGTTATCCAGCGAGATTGGGGTGAGGCTGGTAAAGTTCACCGGGTCGAACGCGCCGATGATGGGATTACCGCCGCCATCGACATCGACGACGCCCACGCCCTGCGGACCGCCCTGTGAGAATGTGGGCGTGCCCTGAGCGAAGCTGTCCACGCGCACGAACTTGGCCTCGACATAGGGCTTGAAGGCGTCAGAGAAATCGTAATGGGCAAGGAAATTGGCGACATAGCGCTTGTAGCCTGGCTGCAAGGTGCCGGTGTCGTTCAATGTGGCGCCATCGCCGCCCTGATTGTTGCCCGATCCGACCGGGCGGAAATCGACGCCATAGGCCGATTCCTTCAGCGAGCCGTCCGGCTGGAACAGGAAGATGCGCGGGAAGCCATTATCAAGGCAGGCGGCGGCAACGGGGCTGCAATTGCGGATGCTGCCGCCATTATAGGCGATGAAGGAACCGCCATTGGAATAGCCAAAGCTGCGCACGCCGGTCAGGAACTGGCGATCGGGCGTGGTGTTATCCTCCGACGGATCATCGACCAGCTGGAACTGCTTGCGGCCGGCATAGGCGCCGGTCAGGTTCGGGCGATCCGTGTAGAGAAGCGGGTTGCCGCGCGTATATTCCAGCGCCAGCGACACATTGCCGCGTCCTTCGGCGAAATTCTTGCCGAAGGTTCCGGACATGCGATAGGTGCCCTTGTCGCCCTTCGATGAAATGCCGCCCTGGGCATTCAGCTTCACGCCCTCGAAATCGCGCTTCAGCACGAAGTTGACGACGCCGGCCATCGCGTCCGACCCGTAGACAGCCGAACTGCCCCCGGTGACGATATCGACACGGTCGAGAAGGTCGGTCGGGATGGTGTTGGTATCGACCAGAAATTCGCCTTCAAACCCGGTAATGTGGCGGCGTCCGTTCACGAGCACGAGCGTGCGGCTTTCACCCAGGCCACGGAGGTCGAGGAAATTGAGGCCGGACGTGCCGATGAACTGCGACGAATTGGCCTGGCTCCATGTCGAGCGCAGCGATGGCAGGTTATTGAGCACGTCGCCGACGTTGGTCTGGCCGGTGCGTGTGATGTCCGCCACTGAAATGGACGTGACGGGGATCGGAGAATCCAGCGTGGGGCGCGCGATGCGCGAACCGGTCACGATGATCGTCGGCTCGCTGCTATCATCGGCCGCCGTCTGCGGCTCCTGCGCGTCTTGCGCGAATGCCGGCATGGACGAAAGCATGACGCCGACGGCCAGAGAAGCCGCGCCAGCGCGCAGCGCGTTCAACAGGTGCAATTTTTTCATTATCCAGTCCCTTGCTCTGGAGTGTGGAGAAGCCCCCGCCTCTACAGATGCGCAGTGGACCGACCCGACAGTCAGACCCACCAACTAAGGGAGAACGTGGAACCGGGCCGCACGTCTGTAAAGCGGAAGTGCGTGCCGCGATCCCTTTTCGGTAACAATGTATCTAAATGGCAACATATTGATAAAGCGGGAAAATCATTACCCAAACGGTATGATTGTTTCGCGCATATGTCTGCAGGTCCGCCCGATTACTATCGGGCGAACGCCTGCAAAGCCATCAACGGTGATCAGTTTAGCAGCCCTTCAGGCCGCAGGATTTGTTGGTCTGCATATGTTGCAGCCATTCGCGGTTGTTCTGGCGCTCGGCCGCCCATTCGGCGGATGTCTTGCAGGTGCGATTACGCTTCAGCCGGGTGCCCAGCTCTTCATTATCCCTGCAGATCAGGCGGTCAGGCTTGCTCTTGTCGGGCGCGGGCGCCGTGGCCGTCTGCACAGGCGCTTCGGCGGTCTGCGCGACGGCGGGGGCGGCCAGGGTGAAAGCGAGGAATGCGATTGCGGTTGAACGGACCATGGGATTCACTTTCAAGGGTTCAGGCGGCGAGTATCGGCTGGATTTGCCCGATCGGCAAGATGCTAGATCGTATAGCCAAAGCGGTCGGCCCAAGGCTGCAGGATCGGCAGCACCGGCTCAAGATGCGCGCGATAGCGCGTCCAGCGCCCGGTGGATCGGCGATAGATGGGCTCCGTCACCTGCGCGTAGCTGGCGGTCGAGATTAGCCCGCGCTCCGTCGCCGTCCCGCGATGATCGAGCACCTCCTCCCGCCAGTCGAGGCCGAGATAGTGGAACAGCGGCCGCAGTTCCCGCGCGCTGTCCTCCACCATCCGCTCATAGTGGATGGTGTGAACCTTGACCGGGAAGACGGAGCGGCACTTTTCCCAATAGGCGAAGGACAGGTCGTAGAATTGCGCTGCAGTCTCCAGGTCTAGGAAATTGGACATGGCGTTGTTAAGGCGGAAGCTGGTGATGAAGCAGCTCAGCACCACATCGCAAGGGTGGCGGAGCGCGAGAATGAAGCGGGCGTCGGGAAACAGCCGCTGGATCACGGGCACCTTGTTCATGTGGAGCGGCGACTTGTCGATGAGAAGCGCGCCGGGGCGATAGTCGATATGCTTCGCGACTTCGGCAAAATAGGTGCCGCGCAGCGTCGCGACCTCCGCCTCTGTGATGTCGGCAAGGCGCGCAAGGCCACCCAGTTGCTCCTCCACCCGTTGCAGCGGCGGTCGCTCCTCCAGCACCTGCACATCGGGATGGCCCATCAGCATCGTATCCAGCAAGGTCGTGCCGGAACGCGGAAAACCTACGAGAAACACCGGACTGGCCGGCCCAACAGGCGTGGGAAGATCATGCCAGCCCGCATACCATTCCGGCGTCACACGGGCGCTGTCGGCTGACAAGGCGGCGCGATAACGCTCCGCGCGCACTAGAGGTTCGGACAGGTCCTGCTTGAATAGAGCGTTCATCTGCGTGAAGGCGGCAAAAGCGCCGTCGGCGTCATCCAGACGATCGCGGAACTGCCCTTCCATCTGGGCGATGCGAATGGGCTCCACATCGCGCGGAAGCGTCTGCAGGATACGCAATCCCTCGTCGAACTGCTTTTCACGGCGGCAGATGAGTGCGCGCAGGAAATTGAGAGTTTCCACATCGGCGTCAGCCGCCTGCGCTTCCGACAAAAGGGCCGGCAATTCCGCGTCCCGGTTCATATGCTCAAGCATCAGGGACAATTGCACCAGGCCACGCCCATGGCGGCGATCGATCGCCAGCGCACGCCGCAAGGCCTGCTCGGCCTCTTCGAACCGCCAGGCCGCGCCCAGTTCCTCGCCGAGTTGGACGAGTAGATCAGGATCGTTCGGCGATGCAGCCGATGCTCTCCCCAGCACCTCCAGCGCTTCGCTATCGCGGTACAGATGGCGCAGCAAAGTGGCGCGCTCAACCAGCGCCGTGACGTCATCTGGTACGATCTGCGTGTAGCGGTCAAGCACATCGGCCCCCGCCTCCATCTTGCCGGCATGGCTGAGCGCCGCAGCGAGGTTCACATGCACGGGGCCATTGCCGGGTGCAAGCACCGCCGCACGCTCCAGCGCCGCGATGCCGGTATCGAACATTTCCGCGCTGACCCGCGCATTGCCGAGATTGTTCCAACTTTCGAAATCGTCCGGGGCGGCAGCGACGACATGCGCGTAAGCCTCCGCAGCGGCGGCATGATCCTCCAGTTGCTGCAACGCATATCCGCGCAGACGCCAGAGCCGGGCCGCTGGGTCGGCAATCGCGCGTTCCGGAGTGCAAAACTCGACAGCCTCGGCGAAGCGGCCGGCATCGACGAGAGCGGTTGTCAGATTGCCGGCGATCACGGCGTCGTCCGGATTGGTCAGCAATGCTTTGCGCAGATGGCCGATGCCCGAAGCCAGATCGCCCATCCGGCAGCAGATCATGCCGAGCAGCGCGTGAATAGGCCCTTGCGATCCCTGCTGCCGCAAGGCTTCCTCCGCAAAAGCGCGTGCGCCGGTGAGATTGCCCCGCCCGGCCAACGCCATTGTTTCCCGCAACGCCGCCGCGACGGCCGGGCTCAGTTGCTGCACGTCATTCTCCTGTCAAATCCGGACGATCATGTGCGTGTTGAAGCGCGATGTCACAGGTCGCCCTCGCCCCCGCCGCCATGCGCCTCCATCACCGCGCGCACGCCCGCTTGTTCCCGAACGCTCAAGTCCGGATGCCAGATATCGCAGATGAAGACGACGCGCAAAGCTGTGCTTTCGTTGGCGGCCTCATGCTCGATCGTGTCGTCGAACAGCCATGCCTCGCCGCGTTTCCATGCGCGACGATCGGCGCCGACACGGAACCAGCATTTGTCCGGCACGATCAGCGGCAGATGACAGACAAGGCGAGTATTGGCGATGCCATGATGTGGCGGGATATGCGCGCCGGGGGCCAGGAGCGAGAACATGGCGTTAGGCGACACCTTGTCGATCACCGGCTGGGGCAATGTTGCGAGCAGGTCCATCGTAAAGGCGCAGTGCCGGGCGTTGGCCTCGATAATGTCGCCGTTCCGGACGAGATGGATGGCAAGCCATTCGCGGGAATGGTTCAGCGCCTCCCACTGGCGCAACGGAACCCCCTCGGGATATTGGACATAGGGTACGAGTTCGGCCCGCTCCACCGCCGCGACGCGCGCAAAATCGTCTGCGATCCCGTCCGTCGCCGCCTCAAGCCGTTCGAGCCAGTCAAATCGCGCGCGATCGAAAAACTCATATTCGGCGAGGCCGGGAAAATGATAATCCGTGGGCTGCGAATGATATGTCGTGGTAAGCCGCGCAATATTCGTCCGGAACCGGGCCAGTCTGGCAGTTTCCGCCACGTCCGCCTCCGGCACGGCCTGGCCGATCATATTCGAGAGGTTCGCGTCTGTCCGATCCTGAAAAGCGCGATAGCGTGCTTCGGCATGCTGCACCATGGCAGCCATCTGCGGCGGCAGCGCTTCGTTTGGCCGCTGTGCCAACGCGCGACCGAAATGTTCATCCGCCTCGGCCGAGCCCTGACGCTCCAGCAGGCTGGCGTTGAGGAGCAGCGCGACAAAATGGAGCGGGTCCAGTTTCAAAGCGCCAGCAACCGCCGCCAAAGCCGCCCGAATTTCGCCCTGCGCCCGACAGATGGCGGCAAGTTTCAGCCAGAGATCGACATCCGCCGATCCTGCCGCAACCGCCGATTGGAGCAGCGCACGCGCCTGTTTCAGATCGCCCGCCGCAGCCGCGCGATCGGCCTGCGCGCTCAGTGACAGCGCATTATCCTGCAAATCCCTGTCTCCGCAAACGGGCAAAGAAAATGGCGGCGGTCCACGGGGGACCGCCGCCATTTCTTATCCATGCATGACGCTTAGAAGTCGAGCGTCAGACCGGCGAAGATGTAACGACCAAGAGCGTCGTATACACCGGGGTAGGTGTTGCCGTTGCAAGGCCCGGTCGGGCACTGGTTCCGGGTACCGTTGGAACGACCCGAGGTGACCAGTGGCGGCTGACGGTCAAGAATGTTGTTCACGCCCAGGCGGAACTCATACTTGCCACCGAAACGATAGCTGGTCGACAGATCGAAATAGTTCTGAGCGCCGATGCGGGCCGAGAACGGATCGAACGCGCCAGCAGTGGTGTCGCTCGGGTTCTGGAAGTCAACCTTGACCGCGCCGAAGTAGCGCCACTGCAGCGAGAAGCCGAGACCATTGGGCAGGTCGAAGCTTGCGCGCGCCTTGTGCCTCCAACGGGCGTTGGGAGCCGAAGGAACGCCACCGGCCGAACAGGTCGAACCATAGTAGCCCGCGCAGTCATAGACTTCCGACAGGCCGTTATCGACAGTGAACTTGTCGAGATAGGTGCCCTGGAAGTTCAGGCTGAGCGTACCCGCTTCCCCGATGTCGTGGGAGTAGGATGCGCCGACGTCGATGCCCTTCGTGCGGACGCCACCGATGTTCTGCTGAAGGTTCGTGATGTAGCCATCCGGAGTCAGCCACAGCGAACCGTTGACCGGGTTACGATTGATCAGAGCGCAAGTGGTCGGATCAGCCGTCGCGGTGCAGAAGTTGATGATCGCGTCAGAACCAAAGCCCTGGATCGCGCCGTCCACCTTGATGTCGTAATAATCGACCGTCAGGGCGAAACGCGGCAGGAAGCTCGGCTGGAACACGACGCCGAGGGTCTTCGTCGTCGCTTTTTCAGGACGCAGCGTCGCGGTGCCGCCGATCAGGCCGTTATACTGGCCAGCCGGGTTGGCCGCGACGGTCTGACCCACGGACAGGCCCTGGGCAAGACAGCCGACGTCGGCCGCCGTGATCGCGAAGCCCGCGCACGGATCGGTCGAACCGTCGAGCGCGACGATGTTCGGCGCGAACAGTTCCTGCAGGTTAGGCGCACGCGCCGCACGGTTGTAGCTGGCGCGGAAGCGGATGTCCTTGATCGGCGCGAATTCAATGCCGAACTTGTAGGTCTCGGTGCTGAACTTGTTGCCGTTCGAGATGCTGTAGCTGGAGTGGCGATAACCAGCATTCAGCGACAGGCTGTCCACAAAACCGTTCTGGATCAGCGGGATCTGCGCCTCACCGAAGAACTCTTTCACGTCGAAGCTACCCTGAATGGGCTTCGTCGGCGCGCCTTGGCCGGTGAGATCGCCGGTCGAGAAGGCCTGGTCAGTCTGAAGGTTCAGCGATTCCTTGCGATATTCAGCGCCCAGGTTGATGGCGACGCCATCTTCAGCCAGCGGCGACTTGATACCATATTCGCCCAGCAGGCCGGTGACGGAACCGCTGATGATCTGCTCCGACAGGACAGCCTTCTGGAAGCCGGTGGCGGAGAGATAATCGATGGACGCCTGCGAAGCAGGGGTGCCCGAGAACACGTCATAGGGTACGCAGGTCAGATCGCTGCCGCTGAGAACCGAACGGCAGATCGGCTGGCCGGCAGTTGCACTGCCCGCACGCGTGTCCGTAACAACATCCAGCGCATTGTTCAGGCGAGCGACCGAGAACTCGTTCGAATAAACCTGCGTGTAGTTGGTGCGGCCATACTGGTAATAGGCATCATAGGACCATGCGGGCGACAGATCGCCTTTCGAACCGATGACGCTGCGGAACTGCGTGTGCTGAAGGTCGGCAACGCGCGGGCCGCCTTCCACGTTGCGGCGAAGCAACTGGAGGAAGCCACGATTGTAGGTCGCACCCGTCGTCGGATCGATGAAGGTGCTCGGTGCGGCGCCGGGGTTGGATACTTGGGTCAGCGGGAAGCTGCCGAGATAGCCGTTCACCAGATTGTCGGCGCTGAACAGAATGTCGCGCTGCTGCGCAGAGATCAGCGGGTTGTCCGAGTTGATCTGCAGCGTGTTGCCGAAGTCGCCGGAAGGCGCGATCTGCGCCAGGGTCCGGTCGTCCATGAACATGAACTCGACATAGGGCTTGATCGCGTCGCTGATTTCATAGTTGCCGAAGAAGCCAGCCGTGTAGCGTTCATCCGGCCGCTGATAATAGTTGGTCGGCGCGAAGTTGTAGCGCGTCGGCCCAGGCAGCAGCGTGCGGTTCGGTCCAACATGGAAGAAGGTCGAGGTGCCGTCGGCATAGACAATCGCATTGCCTTCCGCCGAGGTCGCAGAGCCGCCGCACTGCTGTGCGGTTGCGCTGACATCCTGCAGCGTACAAGCGGAGTAGTCGCGACGATCCTGCGTGACCGCCCGGACCTTGCGGTAACCGGCATAGGCAGTGATGTGGCCGCGGCCATCGTCGAAGTCCGTGCCGATGGTTGCCGACAGGTCGATCGTGCCGCCATCAACGACGCTGCCGCTCGGATAGCTGTAGCCGTCGAAGCCCGCATTCTGGCGCGCGTCGAGCAGCGGCGGCGTCACCTTGTTGCGGTTATTATGCTGATACATGCTGTACTGACCATCCAGGCGGAAGCCCGTGAAGTCGGTATCGATCATGAAGTTGACGACGCCGGCGACAGCGTCAGCGCCGTAGGTCGACGATGCGCCGCCCGTGAGCACTTCGACGCGCTTGATCAGGCTGGCGGGGATGGCGTTCAAATCTGCCGACGAATCGGACGGATCGCCCGGCATCAGGCGGCGGCCGTTGACCAGCACCAGCGTGCGCGCAACGCCCAGGCCGCGAAGGTCGACGGTGGCCGTACCGGTCGCAGCGTTGGACACGCCACTGGTCTGGCCGGCCGAAACCGACGGAAGGCTGTTCAGCAGATCCTCAACGCGGGTCGTGCCCTGCGACTTCAGTTCCTTGGCGCTGACGACAGTGACCGGCGCAGCGGAGGTCAGATTCGGCTGCGGAATGCGCGAACCGGTAACGATGATCGCCTCACCCTCATCAGCAGCGGCGGTGTCAGCGGTCTGGGGAGCGTCCTGCGCGAAGGCAGGCATGGAGATAAGCGCCGCACCGAAAATTGCAGGTGCGACGGTCGAGCGCAAACGCGCCGTCATAGATATTTTTTTCACTATCCAGTCCCTTGCTCTGGAGTTGTGACAGGCCTTTTTCGCCTGCCCCACTTTTCTTGCGATCCGGATGGAGTGCCCGACAGCGTGACATCCGGATCGTCTGCGCGGCAATCTGCGCGGGCGCTTAACCGCTGTAAAGCGCGGGAATGGCGGGATTTTGCTTTTGCACGGCCGTGTAGCAATTTTGCCACACACAGACACAATGCCGCAAAACCAAGGAGTTGGGCAATTTTCTTATGTTTGGCGGCCCTGGCGTGTCAGGAAAAGACAAACTTTAGAGCATGATAGTTTTATGCTTGCGCGTCGGTCGACCCTGTCCTGTGGGTAAATCTGTCGGATCAGACTGGCGGCAGCGTCGCCGTTCGCCTTATAGGATGGCACCCACTTGCCGCAGGAGCTGCTTCATGACGCGCAAAAGCATATCGGCACGCGCTGCCATTGTCGCAATCGCCATATCCGTCCTCTTGCCCGTTACGTCGCTTCCCGCAGCGCCGAAGGCGCCGCCCCGCGCGTTGAGCAAATTGCTTGATTGCCGCGCGATCACCGAATCCGCCAGCCGGCTGGCCTGCTATGACGAGCAGGTAGCGGCAATCGAAGCCGCGACAGCGCGGGACGAGGTTGTCGTCATGGACAAGGAGGACGTGCGCAAGACGCGGCGATCCCTGTTCGGGTTCACGATGCCCAAGCTGCCCTTCCTGGGCGGTGGCGACAAGGAGGATGACGCCAAGGACGAAAGCCAGGTCAACGAGATCGAGGATGTCATCAAGAACCTGAAGGCTTTGCCCTACGGCATCTGGATTTTCACGCTGGAAGACGGATCGCAGTGGCAGTCGGCGGACCCGATGCCCTATGGCACGCCAAAAATCGGCCATAAGATCCTGATCAAGCGCGCTGCCCTGAGCGCCTATAAGGCCAGCGTTAACGGCTGGGCGCCCGTGAAGGTCAAGCGGGTCGGCTGAAGCCTAGTCGCTCGGCATGCCCGGATCGGGCGCGCCGGCACCCGGCATTGGTCCCGTAAGCAGCAACGGGTCGATCCGCGCGTCATGCCATTTCAGGCCCCAGTGGAGATGCGGTCCGGTCGCCCGACCGGTCGCGCCGACTGCACCGAGCAACTGCCCCTTCCTCACCGCCTGCCCTTCCTTCACGTCGATGCGCGAGAGGTGGAGGAAGGCGCTGTTGAGGCCAGCGCCATGATCGAGGATCAGCAAATTCCCCTCAAGCGTGAAGGGCGCTGCGGCGGCCAGCACCACCACGCCATCTGCGGGTGCGAGCACGGGGGCACCGGTTGCGGCGGCGATATCTATGCCGCCATGATAGGCGCCGGGCTGACCGCGATAGATGCGCTGCGCGCCGAACAGGCCGGAGATACGGCCGAGGCTGGGCCATGCGAAACGCTGTCGCCATCCCTGGCTGCCGGTCTGCACGGCGCGGGCGGCGGCGATCCGCTCCAGCTCCGGCTTGCGGATCGCCATGAAGGCTTCGCTATTGGCGACGGGGCGTAGTGGAGCGTCTATCGTCTCCAGCCGCCAAGCGCGCGGACTGACTATCAGGCTTTTGCGGATCACGCGCCCGTCGGCCAGCCGGGCCGTCACCGTGGCGACCGGCGCGGCGTCGCGATCGAAGGCGATCAGGAAACGGCCGTCAGCCGCCAGCGGCACGATCGCGTCGCCAAAGCGAAGTTCCACGGTCCCGCCAGGCGCTGTGCCGATCACCGCCCCGCCCTGCGTGACCGCGCCTTCAAAGGCGAACTCGGTGCGGCCGGGCTCCTGCGTTATTTTCACTTCGGGCGCATCGGCGATGGCGGGACCAGGCTGCGCCTGTTTCGGCGCGACACAGCCTGCAAGAAGGCCGAGCGCGACCAGCGCCGGCGCAATGCGTATGCTCACCCCGGCAGCCCGCGCGCCGCCCGATCCTTCAGTTCCGCCTCGACCGACAAGGCGGCGGTGGCATAGGGTTCCTGCCGGGCGATGTTCCAGTAGCGCAAGTCCTCCAGCGGGATGCGCGCGCCGCTGACCGCGCACAGCACATGGTCGCCCGCCGTCAACACGCGAAAGCTGTACGCCATATAGTGGAGACGGGCTGGCGGGCGTTCGCTGTGGGACATGAGCATAGACGATAATCCGGTTCGTGTGTGTGGCAGGTCAGGTGAACAGGTCCTGCTGCTTGGTCTCGTCTGGCGCGCGGGGCTTGCCGCGCGTGACAGCTTTATGACCCGATATATCCACCACAGGCGCTTTCTCAACCCCGTCGCCAATGGTCGCGGGGGTTTCACCGTCCGCAAAGTGCAGCGTGACGCGTCCGGCATCCCTTGCCGCATCAACGCTCTTCACCAGCTTGCCGCCCGCCATCACTCTGGCGAAGCCGCGCGAGAGAGGACGGTCAGGGTCCAACGAGACGGCAAGCCGCCACAACCGGTCGAGCGCCTGCCGCCCATCCGCGAGTGGGCGGGTCAGCATTTGCGGGCGCAGCCGCGCGCCCTGCAATCTCTGCCATTCGCGGGCCAGGCGGTTCTGCAACAGCGTGGGCCGTAGCGCGCCGCTTTTCTCCGCCAGTTCGCGCCGGGCGTGAGTTAGGCGGTGCTGCAGGCCGCGCCCCAGCCGGTCGCCCAGATCGTCCGCCTTCTGCCGCTGCGGCGCGAGCAGCGTGTCGGGACGAGGCATGAGCCGTACCTGCGTCTCCAGCCGCTCGCGCGCTTGGGCAGCGCCACGCCGCACGGCGCGCCCTGCGCGCAGGCCGTTTTCGGTGAGCATCGCCAGCAGTTCGGCGCGGACCGGCACGGCCATCTCGGCGGCGGCGGTCGGGGTCGGGGCGCGCACGTCGGCGGCGTAGTCGCACAGGGTCGTGTCGGTCTCATGCCCCACGGCGGAGATGATCGGGATGGAGCAGTCGGCCACCGCACGCACCACGGCCTCTTCATTGAAGGCCCAGAGATCCTCGATCGACCCGCCACCACGGGCGACGATCACCAGATCCGGGCGCGGCACCGGCCCGCCGGGGCGCATAGCGTCGAAGCCGCGCACGGCCGCCGCCACCTGCCCCGCCGCGCTCTCCCCCTGCACCAGTACCGGCCAGACCAGCACATGCGTAGGGCAGCGATCCTCCAGCCGATGCAATATGTCGCGGATCACGGCACCGGTTGGCGATGTCACGACACCGATCACTTTTGGCAGGAAGGGCAACGGTTTCTTGCGCACGGGGTCGAACAGCCCCTCCGCGCCGAGCTTTTGCTTGAGCCGTTCGAGCAGCGCCATCAAAGCGCCCTCGCCCGCCAGTTCCATCCGTTCGATAACGATCTGATATTTGGAGCGGCCGGGATAGGTGGTGAGCTTGCCGGTGGCGATCACCTCCACGCCGTCCTGCGGGGAGAAGGCCAGGCGCCCCGCCCCGCCCTTCCACATCACCCCGTCGATCACGGCGCTGTCATCCTTCAGCGCCAGATAGAGATGACCGGACGCGGCGCGCTTGAACCCGGAGATTTCGCCGCGCAGCTTCACATGGCCGAAGCGGTCCTCGACCGTGCGCTTCAACATTCCGGACAATTCGCTGACACTCAGGGGCGGTGCGTTGTCGCCGGGGGTTTCCTCCGCTAACAGGCGGCCGGCGGGATCATATTCAGGAGACATGACGGGCGATGAACATCCTTTTGCTTGGCGGCGGTGGGCGCGAACATGCGCTGGCATGGCGGATGGCGCAATCGCCTCTGCTCACGCAGCTTTACGCCGCGCCGGGCAATCCGGGCATAGCGCAGCATGCGCAGTTGGTCGACATCGATCCGGCCGATCATCGCACCATCCTGGATTTCTGCATCCGCCATTCGATCGGCCTGGTCGTCATCGGACCGGAAGCGCCACTGGTCGACGGACTTGCCGACAATCTGCGCACCATGGGCGTGCCGGTGTTCGGGCCGGACAAGAAGCCTGCGCAGCTTGAAGGATCAAAGGGTTTTACCAAGGACCTGTGCAAGCGTGCGAACATCCCCACCGCCGGTTACGAGCGGCTGACCAGCAAGGATGGCGCGCTGGCCGCGCTCGACGATTTCGGCCTGCCGGTCGTCATCAAGGCGGATGGCCTCGCTGCCGGCAAGGGCGTCATCATTGCCATGACCCGGCAGGAAGCCGAGGACGCGATCGCCGAGATGTTCTCCGGCGCGTTCGGCAAGGCCGGCGAGGAAGTGGTGATCGAGGAGTTCATGACCGGCGAGGAAGCGAGCTTCTTCGCGCTGACGGATGGCACGACGGTCATACCTTTCGGTTCTGCGCAGGACCATAAGCGTGTGGGCGATGGCGATACCGGGCCCAATACCGGCGGCATGGGCGCGTACAGCCCCGCCCCGGTCCTGACGCCCGCGCTTGAAGCGCAGGTGATGGCGGAGATCATCCAGCCGACCGTCGAGACATTGGCTGCTGAAGGCATGCCCTACAGCGGCGTATTGTTCGCAGGGCTGATGCTAACCGATGCCGGACCCAAGCTAATCGAATATAACGCCCGTTTCGGCGATCCGGAATGCCAGGTGCTGATGACGCGGCTGGAGGGCGATCTGGTCGCATTGCTCCTTGCGGTGGCTCAAGGGAAACTCGCCGAGCATGGCCCCGTGACGTTCCGCGATCAGAGCGCGCTGACGGTGGTGATGGCGGCGAACGGCTATCCGGGCACGCCTGAAAAGGGCGGGAGCATTTCCGGGCTGGAGGCTGCGGAACGGGACGGCGCCAAGGTCTTTCATGCGGGCACAGCATCCAAGGGTCAGGCCCTTGTCGCCAATGGCGGGCGCGTGCTGAACGTGACGGCGACGGGCGAATCCGTTGGCCAAGCGCAGGCGGCGGCCTATGCCGCGATCGGCCATATTGACTTCCCGACCGGCTTCTTCCGGCGCGACATAGGCTGGCGCGAAGTGGAGCGCGAGAAAGCTTCCTAATCTGCATCTGCAACCGGGAATGATCCTAGAGTCAAAGCCTTAGCAGACGATCATGGGCGGCGTGTCCTTCCGCCTGCGTTCCGATGCCCATGAAACCGTGGGTGAGCCTGCGCGTTGGTGCGGCGTTGCGTGTGGACTCGGGCGTTCATCCCGCTATCATCGCGCGTTCGGGAAAGGATTATCCACATGAGCACATTTTTCGCCGATTACGGCCTGTGGCTTTTGATTGCGCTGCTGATTGTCATCGTCCTCTTCTTCTTCCTGTCGGGCAAGAAGGACGCTGCGCCGCCAACCGAGACCACCAAGCCCGCCGCAACAGAGATCAAGCCGCCGGTCACCAGCAAGGCAGCGGCGGAACCCGCAAAGCCGGTGGAAGCCGCTGCGCCTCCCCCCGCGCCCAATCCAGCCCCTGCGCCTGCAGCCAAGCCGGTAGCGCTGGCAAGCGAGCCCGCTCCGGCGGTCAAGACGCCGGCGGCGAAGAAGGCCGCTACGCCCAAGGCTCCTCCTGCGAAAAAGGCTGCGGTCGCTGTGCGTGCACCTGCACCCGTAAAGGCTCCGGCGGCCAAGCCCGTCGCCAAGAAGGCGGCCGCCAAGCCGGCGGTGGCAACGCCCGAGCCGATCGCAACGCCCGCTCCCAAAGCGAAAGCCCCGGCCAAGCCAGCCGTGGCAAAGGAAGCAGCGCCTGCGGCCAAGGCCGAGCCGAAGCCCAAGGCTGCGCCGAAAAAAGCCGCCGCGCCGGCGGTTCCGGACGATCTGTTGCTGCTGAAGGGCGTCGGTCCCAAGCTCAACACGATGCTGATCGGCTTAGGCGTTACCAGTTTCGCGCAGATCGCGGCCTGGACCGATGCCGACCTGGCGAAGGTCGACGCGCAACTCGGCACCTTCAAGGGACGCCCGGTTCGCGACCACTGGATCGACCAAGCGAAATATCTCGCCAAGGGCGACACTGCCGGATTCGAGGCTAAATACGGAAAGCTCTGAGGGCTTTTGCAGGCGCCCGGACAACCGGGTGCCTGTCGTAATTTAGAAATCCACCTGCGCGCGCATGGTGAACATGTCGGCAGAATAGTCGCCGGTGGTATCGAAGATTGGCAGGGCAGAGTCCCTGAATATCAGATGGCCGTAATTGCCCATCAGCTTGATATGCTCGACCGGCACCCAGACGAGGCTGGCCAGATAGCTGTCTTGCCTGCCGCCAAGGATGCCCGCGTCGCTCAGGTCCAGCCTGTCATACCGAATGTTGACCTGAATGGCGCCGGGTCCGCCATTGGCGATCGACTTGGCCGGCTTGATCGCACCCCACGCCCCTTTCTTGTAGGGACGGCTGTCGCCTCTGGTGAGGAAATAGCCGACCTCCGCATAGCCGCCGAAGAAGGTCGGCTTTATGCCGCTGGCCAGCGTAGGACGTAGCCAGTTCGCCTCCGCCGCGAAGTGGAACTGCCCGGATATCGCGGCAGCCTCGAGGCCATAATTCAGTTCCTTATCGACGCTCAGATTCCGCGTATCGACAAAGCGCAGATCAGTGATGTGCGTATAAGACCGCGTGCGATAGCGGACGGCGACGTCGCCCTGGTCATTCTGCGTGCGCCAATGCCCGGACGCCGCCAGATGGAATTGGGTGTTGCCCCATTTGGGCATCCATATCACACGCCCGTCGAAGCTGTAGGCGTTGTCGGCGTCTGAACTCAGGTCCAGCAGATTGTCGGTGAAGACGCCGCCATTGATCATGATGTCGCCCTTCGCATAGCCGGCCGAGAGGCCAAGCCTGCGCTCAAAATTGAAGGCGGTGTTGAATGCCGCGCGCTCCAGCATGCTGGTGTCGAGATCGCTGGTCATCTGGTCGAGCGAGAGGAACGGGAAATGCTGGCCGACGGTGATATTCCAGGCCTTGCGGTCCCAGGTGATATACGTATCGGTAAACTCCTGCGAACTCGGCGCGAAATCAACGTCGAAGCGATAGCCGAAGCCGCCCGGGATCGTACCCTGCGCACCTAGATAGGCGCGGCGCAATTCGGTTGCGAAGCCCGTTTCCCTTTGCGCCGTTCCCTGCAGGGTCGGCGTGGACACCGTGCCGCTGTCGAACTGCAACCGTCCGCGCGGTTTGAACGACCAGCCGCTGGCGGTGCTGATTTCCGGCCCACCCTTCCAGGTCAGTCTGAAGTCCGGTTGAGCGGCGGCACCGGCGGCGGCCTGCTGAACGGGAGCAGAAAGTGCAGGCGCAGCGCCGGTGGCGGCGAGCCCGGCGGGCGCAGATGTAGAGGACGCCGTGGCCGGCGCTGCTGCATCGAGCCTTGCCTCAAGCTTGCCAACCTGCGCCTTTAGCGCTGCGATTTCCGCGCGCAGTTGCGCCGCCTCTTCGGCACTGAGCCCCGTGGACGACTCAGACGCCTGCGCTTGCGCAATGCCGGGCGCAGCCAGGGCGACGAGCGCGGTGGCTTCCAATAGTCTCATGCGCATATGTCCATTCCCCTGTCTGGCCGTCCGGCGCTGAGCCGATTATGACATTAATGTTTCAATTTTGCGTCTGATAAACGACATTTCCGTTACACAAGATTGCCGATATTAGTGTGTTGTTTGATCAATACAGTTCTGATAGAAATGTCCGCCAAGCATGAGGAGAGCGGACGATGTACAGCGAAAGCGATCTGCAGGCGGCCGTCGAGGCAGGCGCGATCAGCGCGGAAGCCGCCGACGCGCTGCGTGGGCATGTGGCGCGCCTTCGGGCGAGTCCGGTGGTCGACGAAGAGCATTTCCGACTCCTGACAGGCTTCAACGATATTTTCGTGACTATTGCTGCAACGATACTGATTGTTGCTGTCGGCTGGTTGGGGAACACCCTTCGCCTGGGCGCTGGGGACCACGCCCCCTCCATCGCATCCGGCTTGTTCATCGCAGGCGTATCCTGGGGTTTGGCCGAATATTTCACCCGGCAAAGGCGCATGGCGTTGCCCAGCATCCTGCTGCTGTTCGGCTTTGCGGGCGGAGTGGCGTTTGCGCTGATGGCGCTCGGTATGCAGTTCGTTCCTGACGCCACGCCGAAGACGGGCGCGCTGATTGCCTCGGCCGTGGCGCTAGTGACGGCCATCGCGATCTGGCTGCACTGGCGACGGTTCATGGTGCCGATCACGGTTGCGGCGGGCGCTGTCGCCGTGGCCGGCATCGCCATTTCCCTGGCTTATGCGGCCGTGCCTGCAATCGCGGACTCGATTTTCTGGCTGGTGCTGCTCGCCGGGCTGGCGATTTTCGCTGTGGCGATGTGGTGGGACATGAGCGACCGGAGCCGAACGACGCGGCGATCCGACGTCGCCTTCTGGCTGCACCTGACCGCTGCGCCGATGATTGCGCACAGCATGTTTCATCTGCTGGGCGTGTTCAGGGGCGACATGGGCGCGGGCACGGCCGTTACGGTGTTGCTACTCTATGTGGCGTTTGGCCTGGTCGCGCTGGCGATCGACCGGCGGGCGCTGCTGGTGTCGAGCCTCGCCTATGTCCTCTATGCGCTCTACGCCCTGATGGAGCAGGCGGGCGCGGTCGAGCTATCATGGGCTTTCACGGCGCTCATTATCGGGTCTGCGCTGCTGCTGCTGTCGGCGCTGTGGCACCGGGCGCGCAAGCTGGTGGTTGAGGGATTGCCCGGAGATATCCAGTCGAAGCTGCCCTATCTGGACCGGGAGGCGGTGGGCGTTTAGAGCCTGAGGCATGGGGAGGAATCCCCAACATCCGTTCGTGTCGAGCCCTTCGACAAGCTCAGGATAAACTTCGGCCCAAGGGCCGAAGTCGAGACATGTTGCGCAGCGTCCCTCGACTTCGCTCGGGACGAACGCAGATAAGGGATCTTGATTTAAAGCAGAGCGCTCTATTCCTCGATCAGACGCATCAGCTTGCGTTCTACGGGGGCGAGCACAGGTCCCAACTCCGCGCCGCGTTTCAGCACGGCCCCGGCCTCGCCGATCAGCGCCCACATGCCCTGCCGGTTACGCAGTTCCGGCCGCTTTTCGATCCGATATTCCGGACGCTCCGCCGACCGGCGGAATGCGGAGAAGATGGCGGCGTCCTTGCCCATGTCGATCGCATAGTCGCGCCAGTGGCCTGCCGTCACCATCCGCCCATAGAGATCCATGATCCGCATCAGCTCCTGCCGGTCGAAACCGGTCTGCGCCGGTTTCGGGCCATTGGCGGGAAACGGCGTGACATTGGTCATCAGGCCCGGCCGCGCTCCTTGACGGGCGCGTCGTGAACCGCCTTCTCCTCGATCATCTCCGCCAGCCGTTTGCGCAGATTCTCTATCTCGCACTGAAGCATCTCCAGCTTCTGCGTCGCCGGATCGAAGGAATCGCTGCACGGGGTGCCGTAGGGCACGAACTCGCGCTGATAGGCCGTGACGTCGACCAGAACCTGTCGCGCGGGAATGCCAACCATCGTCGCACCCTCCGGCACCGACTTCGTCACCACAGCATTCGCGCCAACCCGAGCCCGCGCGCCGACCGTGATCGGCCCCAGCACCTGAGCGCCCGAACCGATGATCACACCATCACCGATCGTGGGGTGTCGCTTGCCCGCAATGCCATTGGCCGGGTCCGTGCCGCCCAGCGTGACGTTCTGGTAAATGGTCACATCGTCGCCGATTTCCGCCGTCTCGCCGATCACCGTAAAGCCATGGTCGATGAACAGATGGCGGCCGATGCGCGCACCCGGATGAATGTCGTTCGCGGTCAGGAATCGCGACCAGTGATTGATCGCCCGCGCCAGGAAATATAGGCGACGGCGATAAAAGGCGTGAGCGATCCGGTGATAGGCCAGCGACCAGACGCCGGGATACAACAGGATTTCGGCGCGCGAACGCGGTGCGGGGTCCCGCGCCTTCACTGAATCCAGATATGCAATCAGCCTGTTGAGCATGCAGCCCGCCCTTATCCCTGAACAGTTCCTACAATAGTCACTGCAGCTTAATAATTCCAGATGGGGTGGCTATTTGGCTTGGCGAGCGTCAAGAGAAACTTGCTTGGATCGCCGTGAAAAGCCAAGCACGTCGGTAGACAAATGCCGTTCAGGGGATGTTGATGCTCGATTCGCTTGCCGCTCACGCGGCATCCATCAATTTTGTCGATATCCTGCCATTCATCCTGGTGGGGTTCGGCGCGCAGATCATCGATGGGGCGCTGGGCATGGCCTATGGGGTAATTTCCAGCACGCTGATGCTGACGCTGGGCGTTCCACCGGCGGCAGCCTCGGCCGGCGTCCATGCTGCGGAAACCTGCACCACCGGCGTGTCGGCAATCAGCCATATCTGGCAGCGCAATGTCGACTGGAAGCTCTTCTCCCGCCTCGTCATACCGGGCATCATCGGCGGCGTTACGGGCGCTTATGTGCTTTCCAACATCGACGGAACCGCCATCAAGCCTTTCATCCAGGTATATCTGGTGCTTATCGGCATCTGGCTCGTCTGGCGCGGTTTCCATTATCCGCCGCAAAGCCGCAGTCCCCGGATGATCACGCCGCTAGGGCTTGTCGGCGGCTTCATGGACGCGACCGGCGGTGGCGGCTGGGGACCGATCGTCACGTCGAACCTGCTCATCCAAGGGGCAAGTCCGCGTCACACCATCGGCACCGTCAACAGCGTCGAGTTCATCCTGACTCTGTGCATCAGCATCACCTTCATGCTGAACATTGGTCTGGCGGCATTTACCTTGGCGACCGTCGGCTTGCTGCTGGGCGGGGTCGTCGCGGCGCCCTTTGGCGCGATGCTGGCGCGCCACATTGCGCCCCGTGTGTTGCTGGTATCAGTCGGCGTGATCCTAACGCTGACGTCGCTATTCGGTTTCGCCAAATGGGCTGGATATATCGGATAGAGCGATTATATTTGGACAATCAATCGAAAGGATCGATGAATGTCCAGTTACATGCCGACCCTCAAGCAGCTGCAATATCTGGTGGCGCTGAAGGAGCAGGGGCATTTCGGCAAGGCGGCGGACGCCTGTTTTGTGACGCAATCGACCCTGTCGGCAGGCATCCGGGAGCTGGAATCGCTGGTCGGCATCACCCTGGTCGAGCGGACCCGCCGGGTGGTGCGCTTTACGGCGTTGGGCGACCGCATTGTCGAGAAGGCCCATAGGGTCTTGCGTGAGGCGGAGGAGTTGGCCGCCATCGCCCAGGCATCCGGCAAGCCACTGAGCGGGGAACTGCGCATGAGCGTCATCCCGACGATAGCGCCCTTCCTGCTGCCCCGCCTCCTGCCCCGGTTGCGCACCGACAAGCCGGACCTCAAGCTCTATCTGCGCGAAGAAACCAGCCATGCGGCGGTCGAGAGCCTGCGCCATGGCAATGCCGACTGCGTGCTGCTCGCCCTTCCCTACGCCACCGGAGAGGTGGAGAGCGAATTCCTCTTTTCGGACGCATTGTTCGTCGCCTTCCCGAAGGATGACCCGCGCGACCCCCCTGCGTTCATAGCGCCCGAGATGATCGACGAGAGCCGCCTGTTGCTGCTGGAGGACGGCCACTGCCTGAAGGATCATGCGCTGGCGGCCTGCAACCGGCCGGAGTTGCGCGCGGAGGCAACGATGATGGGCACATCGCTGCATACGCTGGTGCAGATGGTCGAAAATGGGCTGGGCCTCACCATGTTACCGGAAATGGCGATCCAGGGCGGCATATTGAACAACACCCATATCGTCGCCCGACCGCTCAGTTCGGAACATGCCCGGCGAGATATTGCGCTTGTCTGGCGCAAGAACAGCCCCCGCGGCGACGAATTTCGGATGCTGGCCGGAATCCTGCGCGATGCAGCGGTTCAGCCAACCAAGTGGGAGATGGTCGCGGAGCCCGCCTGACGACGCTCACCAAATCTTTACCGTGATCGGGCGATAAGGGCCGCTTCTTTCATCACTGGCCGGTTCGCATATGTACAAGGGTTTCGCCATCGCCGTCGTGCTGTTCGCACTGTTTTTCAGCATGATCGCTGGAAATCTGCCGACAAGCCATTCAAACGCAGGTCAGAAAACCGCCCCGAGCGCGGTCAACGTCGCGCAGGTCGCGCCCGTCGCTGCGCCTGCGCCACAACCCGTTCAATTGCCTCCACAGATGGCAGCGGCTCCTCTCGATAGCGCATCTGCCCCTACGATGCTGTTGGACAATGGCGTTCCACCGCAGGCTCCCGCGCCAACGGCCCAGCCTTCGCCGCCATCGAACGAGCCGCTCTTCAACCCATACCAGGCCGATGACTAGCTGGTAATAGGCCGCCAGGTGCGGCCATACTCACTTCTTTTTCAAGATATCCATCGCCAGCACCGTCATCGCCTCTGCCGCGGTCGGGATCACCTTGTCCGCCTCTGGCGCCCAGAACGGGCTGTGTAGCGAGGGCAATGTCACCTTGCCCTTGGCGGCCTCGGCCATCTTGTCCGCGGGTACGCCGCCGACCCAGAAGATCAGGCTCTTGATCGATTTGTCCTCTCGGTAAAAACGACCAAAATCCTCGCCACCCATCGCCGCAGGAGCCTTCACCACCCGACCGGGCGGGAAATGCGCGCGCAGCACGCCCGCCATCTGCTCGGCAAACTCGGGCGGATTGTAGGTTGAGGGCGTATATTCATCCTGCACGGTGACGACAGGCATCTTGTCCTCCGGCATGCCCGACGCGATCGCCTCGCCCCGCGCGATCCGCTTGATCCCTTCGATCAGCTTCGCGCGCGTCTCGTCGGAGTAGCTGCGGACCGTCAGCAGCAGCGTCGCCTCGTCAGGGATGATATTATGCTTTGCGCCTGCGCGGAAACTGCCGACCGTGACCACCGCCGGGTCCTGCGGGTCCTGCTCCCGGCTGACCAGCGTCTGCAGCGCCATGACAATCTTCGCGCCCAGCACGATCGGGTCCTTGGCGGTCTGCGGATAGGCGCCATGCCCACCCACGCCTTTCACGACGACATCGACGCTGTCGACATTGGCGAGCGCCGGTCCGGGGGTGTAGGCGATCCGCCCCGCCTCGAAATTGGCCGCATCATGGAAGGCGAGCGCATATTCAGGATGCGGGAAGCGCATGAACAGGCCATCCTCCAACATCATCCGCGCGCCCTTCCCCGTTTCCTCCGCCGGTTGCAGGATCATGACCAGCGTGCCGGACCATTTGGCCTTCATGGCGCTCATCAGCTTGGCGGTCTCGACCCAGGCGGTCATGTGGGTGTCATGCCCGCAGGCATGCATCACGCCGCTCTCGATCCCTCCCGCCGTCGTCGCCTTAACCATCGATGCGAAGGGAAGCCCGGTCTGCTCGACCACCGGCAGGCCGTCCATATCGGCGCGGATCAGCAGTATAGGGCCAGGCCCGTTCTTCAGCACCGCGACCACGCCGGTTCCGCCGACCTTTTCCGTGACGGCAAAGCCAAGCGCCCGCGCACGGGCCGCCAGCTTGGCGGAAGTCTTCACCTCCTGCTGCGAAAGCTCGGGATTAGCATGCAGGTCGCGATATAATTCCATCAGGCCGGGCATGTCGCCCTTGATGGTTCCGCCTATCTCCTGCGCGATAGCGGGGGCCGCGAACAGAAACGGGATTGCGGCCAGAACGGCCGTGAGGGTGTGGCGCATCAATATCTCCCTTGCTGACCGGCAGCTTAAGAGGAAATTTGCGGAACGCCAGTGATGTCCGCCCCGCTTAGCGCAACAGCCAGTCACGAAGCAGCGCGTTCACATCTTCCGGCCGCTCCATGGCGGGCAGATGCCCGCAGTCGTGAAAGATATGCAGTGATGCGCCGGCGATGCCCGCATGGATTTCGCGCGAGGCGGCGGGCGGAGTCATCAGGTCGCTATCACCCACGCCGATAATCGTAGGCACCGTGATTGCGGCAAGTGTCGCTCGGCTGTCCGGTCGGTTTGCGATCGCCTCCTGCTGCCGCAGGAACGCTGCGCCGCCGACGCGCTGCGCCATGGCCATGACCGTTTCACCCAGGTCGCTTTCCACGCGGGACGGATGGATAAGTTGAGGCAGCATCCGGCCGGTTACGCCCATGAACCGGCCGAGCTTCAACGATTCCACGCCCTTGCGCCGCGCATCCGATCGTTGCGCGTCATCGGGTGCGGCGCCGGTAGCGAACAAGGCAAGGCGAGACACCCGGTCGGGCGCCTGGCGCATGATCTCAAAGGCGACATAGCCGCCCATCGACAAGGCGACGAGAGAGAAACGCGGCGGCGCAGCGGTGAGCGCGCGGGCGGCCATTCCGGCGATGCTGTTGTCCAGCGTCAGATCGGCGACGCTGGGCGCGACAATGTCAGACAGGCCGTCAATCTGCTGCCGCCAGAGCGTAGCGTCACACAGCAGGCCGGGAAGGAACAGCACGGGCGTCAGCATGAGACGCCCATGCCGCTATGGCCTTCCCGAGGCAAGCCGCGCCTTATTGCGCCGTCCAGCCCCCATCAACCGACAGGTTCGCGCCGGTAATGTTGCTCGCCGCGTCGCCGCACAGGAACAGCGCGAGGGCGGCGACCTGCTCGACGGTCACGAACTGCTTGGTTGGCTGTCCGGCGAGCAGCACATCGTTCATCACCTGATCGCGGGTCATGTTCCGCGCCTTCATCGTGTCGGGAATCTGTGCCTCGACAAGAGGCGTCCAGACATAACCGGGGGAGATGCAGTTGGCGGTGATGCCGAAGGTCGCGGTTTCCAGCGCCACGGTCTTGGTGAAACCGGCAAGGCCGTGCTTGGCGGTCACATAGGCCGACTTGAAGGGCGATGCCGCCTTGGAATGGGCAGAGGCGGTCTGGATCAGGCGGCCCCATTTCTTGGACTTCATATAGGTCAGCGCCAGCCGGGTGGTATGGAACGCGGCGGTCAGGTTCAGCGCTATGATAAGGTCCCATTTGTCGAGCGGGAATTCCTCGACCGGGGCGACATGCTGCATGCCCGCATTGTTGATGAGGATATCCACCCCGCCAAACGCATCGGCCGCTTCCTTCATCATCGCCTCGATCTGGTCGACCTTGGTCAGATCGTGGCCGCTATAAAGGGCCTTCGCGCCGCTGATCGCCTCCAGGCCGACGCGCTCCTTCTCGATCGCGTCCTTGTCGCCGAAACCATTGATGACGATGTTCGCGCCTTCGCCGGCGAGCACCTTCGCATAAGCCAGGCCGATGCCGGATGTGGAGCCGGTGATGAGCGCGGTCTTGCCTGCGAGCGACGTGCCTTGGGTCATATGGTCTTCTCCGTTAGATGATCTTGCCGGTCGAGATCGAACGCCGCGCTCTCACCGTTCAGGATGTTCTGGGCCAGGATGTCGCCCTTGCACATCACGCCGTCCACGGCCTCCTGCCCCTGCTGCCAATGGTCAAGCATGGTCGCGCGCGAGAATTCGAAGTCGCGCGCGCCGCTTTCCCAGGCGCGTGAACGGTAAATTAGATGGACGATATTGACCGCCTCGTCGCGCAGGCCATCGCAGACCAGCTTGACCTTTGGATGATCGAGCATGTCGGCCGGCAATGTCTTGAGCGCATCCCGCACCGCCTTATGGTCCCGCCGCATGCGCAGATACTGGTCAGTGACCTGCCGGGTGCGGCTGGAATATTGAATGTCCTTCTGCCGCGAATAGACGTCGGTCAATTCCTTCGGCAGCGGTCCCTCGGCCGGAAACAGGTCGACCTGAAACACCAATATGTCGCCCTTGGCATGGTCGAGCACATGGGCGAGCGGGGTGTTGGAGACGATGCCGCCATCCCAATAATAGCGCTCGCCGATCTTGATGGCGGGGAAGCCCGGCGGCAAAGCGCCTGACGCCATGATATGCCGGGCGTCGATGCGGGTGTTGGCGCCGAACTCGCCCTCCCGCCCGCGCGTGTCGAAATAGACGAAATCGCCGCTTTCGACATCGACCGCGCCAACGGACAGGCGCACCGGCCCGTCGTTCAGCAGATTCCAGTCGATGAGGTCGTTGAGCGTCGTCTCAAGCATGCCGACATTATAGAGGCTGGTCGCCTCCGGCGATCCCTCCGGCATGAACTGCGGCGGGATGATGTGGGGACGGAAGAAGCCGGGGACTCCGAACATGGCTACCGCGCCGGCGGCGGCCAGATGCGCGGCCTCCCGGATATGATCGTTCTGGGGAATCCAGAAATTGGGCATGCCGCCGCTCACCAGATCCCAGAACTGATGCAGTCGCTCCATGCGCCGTTCGGGCGGGTTTCCGGCGATGATCGCGGCGTTGATCGCGCCGATGGATATGCCCGCGACCCAGTCGACCTCGATCTTCAGATCATCGAGCCGCTCATAGACGCCTGCCTGGAACGATCCGAGCGCGCCACCGCCCTGCAGAAGCAATGCGACATTTTCGGGCAGCGGGACCGGGGCATTCTGTTTCCGGGTGCGGCGGGTCGGTTCGATGTCAGCCAAGATGGATATCCTCTTCGTGCTGTTGCAGTGCAATATAAGCCGGGCGGATGACAGTTCCAGTGAATTCCCGGTAATAAATCGCGCTAGGGCCTCCCCCGCCCCGCCGATGCGCGTTTACCTTGTTCGGGCGGACCGCTATGCCTGACCCACGGGTTAGGACCGGGAGACCTCCAGATGCGCCTCGACGACGAACAGGAAAGCACCAATTTCGAGGTGCAGGGCCGCAGCGGCGGCGGGTTCGGCGGCTTTGGCGGCGGAGGCGGCGGTATGCTCGGCCTGCTGCTTCCTCTCATCGGCAGCCGTTTTGGCTGCATGGGCATTGTCGTTGTCGTCGGCATCATGCTGGTGATGGGGATCAATCCCCTCTCGCTGCTGGGCGGCGGCACCGGCATGGCCCCGACTCAGCAGAGCGCGCCGGCCAATACCGACCCCAAGGAACTGACCGACATCCAGCATTGGTCGCTCAAGGTGCTGGGATCGACCGAGCGGACATGGGGCAAGCTGTTCCAGGCGTCAGGCCAGCAATATCAGCCGACCATCCTGTCCTTCTATTCGCAGAGTGGCACGTCCGGCTGCGGTGCGGCGCAGTCTGCCATGGGGCCCTTCTACTGTCCGACCGACAAGAAGGTGTATCTCGACACCGACTTCTTCACCGAGCTCAAGCAGCGTTTCGGTGTGCCGGGCGATTTCGCGCAGGCCTATGTCATCGCGCATGAGGTCGGCCATCACGTGCAGGATCTGGAGGGCACGCTCGGCGAGGTGAACAAGCGCCAGCGTTCGGTGAGCGAGGAACAGGGCAATGCGCTGCAGGTGCGCATCGAATTGCAGGCGGATTGCTATGCAGGCGTATGGGCAAAGGATACGGGCCTGATGGAGCAAGGCGATCTGGAAGAAGGCCTGACGGCCGCACAGGCGATCGGCGACGACACGCTGCAGAAATCCGCTGGCCGTCGCCCGGTGCCTGAGAGCTTCACCCACGGCAGCAGCGCCCAGCGCATGGAGTGGCTTCGCAAGGGACTGGCCACTGGCGACCCTGCGCAGTGCGACACGTTCGAGGGCGCGCTGTAAGCCGGCATATCCGGCGGCGAGGCCATACCCTTCACGTTAACCTGACATTTGCAGTGATAAGGCGTATATAGCGCAGGCATCGCATATGTGTGGAGAGGTGCATTGGAAACGACAGGACATCTCCTGATCGGTGAAAAGGGCGAAATTCTCAGCGCAAACAAGGCGTTCTGCGACATTATTGCTGCGCCTGCAGAAAACATCGTCCAGCGGCTGGTCTCCGACATCACCGCACCGCCGGATCGCGAGGAATGCGCGATTGCCATAGAAAAGCTGCGTCGGACGCATCAGACCTTCTCCATATCAAAGCGTTTCATCCGCGCCGACGAGTCGTTGATCTGGGTCACGAACACCGTGTCGATCATGACCACGGGATCGGGAGAGCCGGTGATCGTGGCGTCGATCGTGCCCATTACCGATCCGGCGCAGTATCGCAGCCCTGCCCAACTGATGCGCTGCGCACGCTTCATGGTTACGGCCCGTTCGCAGCGTCGGATCATGTTTTCACAAGCGCTGGTGTCGGATCCCGGCTGGGACGTACTGCTTGGCCTCTATGTCGCGGAAGGTGAAGGCGCATCTCTGACCGGTGAAGGGATTGCCGCGATGACCGCGATAAGCGCAAGGCAACTCTCCCACTGGGTCGCGATTCTGATGGAATCCCATCTGATCGAGATTGAGGGGGATCATCCGGACGCGACGTCCGGCAGCGGCGAAATGTTTCTACCGCTTCGGCTGACCACACTGGCGCATAAGAAGATCGAAGATTATCTTGCCAAGCTTGCGATCCATCAGCGGGAGTTTATCACTGTCTGATGACCGAGTTGAAGGAGGGGCGCCATGGCAATTCTCGACGACATAAATGCCATTTCAGTTTTGCCCCGTGATATCGACCGGGTCCTGAAATTGCAGGCGCAGTCGCCAGACGCCAGCAATGACGACCGCATGCTCGACATTCTGCATTATGTTCAGGAAAAAAGCATAGAAAATGCCGCCGGCATAGCCCTTGCCATCGGATGGCGGATTCAAGCGCTGGATGCTTTCCTGGCGTCGCCAGAGGGTAAGGACTGGAACGAGGCGGATTTCGAGGATGGCAGCGGGATCGTGCTGGAGTGTGCGGCGATCGAAAAGCTGATCGAGCGCGACCGCAGGCCACGCTTCGACCACCCCGTTTTTGCGGACCATCTGCTACAGGCCGCCAACGGACGCTGAGCGAGCGCCTTACCCGGCCAACGCCTTGCGCGCCACGTCATCCGCCATCGCAGCGCTAAACCAGTTCGGATAGACAGGCTGTAACGGCGTCGCCTCCTGCAGAATTTTGAGGTCTTCGGCGCTTAGCGTCACATCTACAGCGCCCAGATTATCGTCAAGCTGATGCGGCTTGCTCGCCCCGATCAGGATGCTGGTGACCCGATCGCGGGACAGCAGCCAGGCGATCGCTATCTGCGCGACGCTTGCCCCGTGCGCCTGTGCGATCGCCCGCATCTTTTCGACCAGCGCAAATCCCGCATCCTTGTCGAACGGCAGCATGTCGAACCCGGAATAGCGGTTATCGGGGTCGCTCAGCGTCTCGCGCGTATATTTGCCGCTCAGGAAGCCTCCAGCCAGCGGACTCCACACCGTCATGCCCAGGCCATAGCGCGCCATCATCGGGACGATGTCGCGTTCCACATCACGGCCCAGCAGTGAATAATACATCTGTCCATGGGTGAACGGGGCGAGGCCATTCGCCTTCTGAATCTCCATGGCGGCTGCCACCTTCCACGCAGACCAGTTGGAAAAGCCCAGATAACGCACCTTGCCCGAGCGGACCACATCGTCCAGCGCCTGCAGCGTTTCCTCCAGCGGCGTGAACGGGTCCTCCCGATGGACGATATAGACGTCCAGCCAGTCCGTGCCGAGCCGCTTCAGGCTCTCTTCCACCGACCACAGGATATGCCGCCGCGACAGGCCGGATTGGGTGACGGGCGAGCCGGACCTGAAGCCCGCCTTGGTGGCGATCACCACATCCTTACGGCGGCTGGAGAGCACCTTGCCAAGCAGTTCCTCGGACTCGCCGCTGGCATAGCCGTCCGCCGTGTCGAAGAAGTTGATGCCGGCGTCTATGCAACGCCCGACAAGCTGGTCGGCCAGGTCAGCCCCGACCTTGTAGATGGCGCCAACCGCCTGGTTGCCCTGGGTGAATGTCATCGCGCCGAACGCTAAGCGCGACACGATGAGGCCGGTATTCCCGAGGGTGGCGTAGCGCATCGTCAGTCTCTCCTATATTTCAGGGGAGACTAGGCAGGACCAACCGTACCGACAAGCATCGAATGGGCAAAATTGACATGCGTACTACCGCTTCTCGCGACTGAGCCGGCTCATCAGGATCGCCGCGCGCTTGGCCTGCCGCCTGATGCTGGACAGATCGGCCGTCTCGCCCGGCGCGTGGTCGCCCCGGCTGAAAAGGCCAAGGCCGACAAGCCCGTCGACGTCCGCCGCGACGAAGGAAATATCACCCGCGCCCCGCTTCAACGGATCGAGCGGCGGCATCTGCGCCAGGCCGAGATCCGCGTTTATAAGGTTCAGCTTGGTCAGCAGCGCCTTGTTGCCTTCTGTCGGCGCCATCGGGGGGTAGCCCTGTTCGAAGATGATCGTGGCGCCCGTCTCCGGCGCGTGCGCGGCGACGATTGCCTTCATCTTCGCTTCCACGCGGTCGGTCTGCTCCTGGGAAAGCGTGCGGAAATCGCCCTTGGCGACCGCGATGGGCGGAATGATGTTGGTCTTGCCCGCCGCCGCGATGCGTACCCCGTCCTTGTCGACATCGGCGCTCTGCCCGCCACCGATCAGACCGACATTGAAGGTCAGATTGGGTTCCGGCAATTCCTTGCGGAAGGTCGTGATGATCCGCGCCAGTTCATAGATCGCCCCATCTCCCACGCCTTGCGAGAATATGCGCGAACTGTGCCCCGACTTGCCGGTCGCCGTCACCGTCCAGCTATTGGAGGAACGGCGCGCGATCGATCCCATATCCGTGCCATCCTCGACGGCCAGCCCCTCGAAATCCAGCGCCGCGTGCGCGCGCTTGCCCGCAGCGATCAGGTCCGCGCGGGAAATGGAGATGGGGTCACCCGCCTCCTCTTCGTCGCCGGTCAGCACTATCTCGATATTGGCGTCCTTGAGCGTCCCCGCCGCTTGCATCGCGCGCAGCGCCGACAGCATTACCACCATGCCGCCCTTGTCATCGCCCGCGCCCGGCCCCTCGGCCTCTTCGCCCTTCCGCGTGAAGGTCTGGAAAGGCGAGTCCGCCTCAAACACCGTGTCCAGATGACCGATCAGCAGCAGCCGCTTGGTCCCCGCCTTGCCCTTGTGCGTGGCGATGATATGCCCGGCGCGCTTGACCGCCGCCATCGGCTTCCATTCCACCTTGAAACCCAGCGCCTCCAGTTCCGGCCGCATCATGTCGGCGACGGCGGTCACCCCGGCGATGTTCATCGATCCGCTATTCTGATTGACCAGCTTTTCCAGCAGCGCGATCGTGCGGTCGTAATCGGCGTCGACGGTCGCCCCCATCTTCTGCTCTGCGGGCGATAGCGCCGCATGCGCAGGCGCAACGAGCGCCAGCGTAAGGAATAAGGCGGGGGCCAAACGCTTCATTGGGGGCAAGTCCTTCATTATATAAGGAGATAGGGCGGGGACTATCACCGCTCTCCTCCCCGCCCGCAACCCCAAGGTTCAGAACGAACCAATCATCACCCGATCGCGAGCATAATGGCGCAGACTGCTATGCGCCTGTGGGTTGTGCGCCAGCTACCCTCGGACTGCCGGCGATGATGCCGGCGCGTTCAGGGAGGGCATCATGATCACTACGAAGGTTCTGGGCGAAGCGATTACGCCGCGGGGCGACTATGTCATCGGTTCCGGCACATACAACACCGTTATCTTCGCAGCGGCGGGGGGGACCCGCCCCGTCACGATCTGCGAAATCCTTATTAACGGCGTTACAGTCGCCAAAGGGGTGACTGCAGACTTCGACGCCGTGCCCTCCATCTCCCCACAAACGATCGGCGTTCTGGTGCCCTATTTTTCCAAGGCTGTAGTGCGCATTTCCAATCAGGATGCCGGTCGTGTCGTAGTCAACGAAATCCCGCTCGGCTTGTCTCTGGAGGCAAGCGCCTAAACCACCGCCCCCACCAATCGCCCGATCCCGGCGGTTACCGCCATGGCGAGCGCACCCCAGAAGGCGACGCGGACTACGGGCCGCGTCGCTTTTGCGCCGCCTGCCTTCGCACCCAGATACCCAAGCAGGATCAGGCCCAGCAACGCCACAACGGGTACGACATACAGCAATCGATCGACCGGAACGATCCTCACCGCGAGCAGCGGTGCGGCAGCACCAGCCGCAAAGGTCAGCGCGGATGCGAACGCCGCCTGCAACGGCCGGGCCGCGAGTTCCGGCGAAATACCCAGTTCGTCCCGGGCGTGCGCAGCAAGCGCGTCGTGCGCGGTGAGTTGCTCCGCCACCTGCGTGGCCAGACCAGCCGACAATCCACGCTCGACATAGATCGCCGCCAGTTCGCGCAGCTCAAATTCCGGCTGCTCAGCCAGTTCGCGACGCTCCTTCTTAAGGTCTGCCCGCTCAGTATCGGACTGAGAGCTGACCGACACATATTCCCCGGCCGCCATCGACATCGCGCCCGCCACCAGCGCCGCAGCGCCTGACAGCAGAATGGTCTCCCGCGCGGTGCCCGCCGCCGCCACGCCAATGATCAGGCTGGCGGTGGACACGATCCCGTCATTGGCGCCCAGCACGGCGGCGCGCAACCAGCCGATGCGATTGATCGAATGACGTTCACGATGGATCATACCTACCCCTTGCCTTCGCTGAACCTGAGCATCGGCGACCGTCGGCGTCAACATCCCACACTATGATCGGTGGCGGATCATGGCGCTGGCATTCCGATCAATGTTATAACCTTGTAATAACTTCATCTCAATGATATGCGGAGGCATGACGCAGACCGCTCTTCGCAGAATGGGAAATTCCGCCGGAATGATTGTACCCCGCTCGATCATGATCGAGATTGGCATATCCATCGGCGCGCCGATGGATATGAAGGTTGAGGATGGCAAGCTGATCGTGACACCGGTGCAGACTGACGACCGTATGGGCTGGGCCGAGGCAGCGCAGAATATTGCCGCGCATCAGGATGCCGACGCCGCTGAGTGGCAGGAGTTTGCGAATGAAGGCGACAGTGAACTGACGTGGTGAAGCGCGGTGAAGTCTGGCTTGCGGCGCTGGACCCTACGGTTGGTAGCGAGGTACAAAAGACGCGCCCCTGCCTGATTATCTCGCCGGATGAACTGAACGCCCATCTGCGCACCGCTATCGTCGCGCCGATGACAACCGGTAGTCGTCCCGCGCCCTTCAGGATTTCAGTCAAATTCAAGGGTAAGGCAGGTCTGATCTTGCCCGATCAGATGCGCACGGTGGACAAGACCCGTCTAGTAAAACGCCTTGGAAAAATCGACGCGGCAACCCTGTCCATGGTTATAACCGTGCTGGGTAAGATGTTTCAGGACTAACGATAATGCCTGCCTAACTGACAGGGCATTATCGCCAAATCATATCATCAATAAACCCGCGCCTTGGGCTTCACATATTCCGCCTCGTCGGTCATCGTGTAGTCGTGCACCGGACGGTAATCGAGGGTGACCTTGCCGCCCTTGCCGCCCCAGCCGTCGAACCAACTGATCGTGTGCTTCATCCAGTTTTCGTCGTCGCGGTTTGGGAAATCCTCATGCGCATGGGCGCCGCGTGATTCCTTGCGGTTGCTCGCGCTTTCCATGGTGCATACGGCCTGCGCCATCAGATTATCGAGTTCCAGCGTTTCGACCAGATCGGTATTCCAGATCAGCGAGCGATCCGTGACGCCGATATCTTCCATCCGCTTGTTGACCTTCTGCATCCGCTCGACGCCCTCGGCCAGCAGCGCGGTGTCGCGGAACACGGCGGCATGCTTCTGCATCGTGCGCTGCATGTCCAGACGGACCTGCGCGGTCGGCGAACCGCCCTTGGCGTTGCGATAATGGTCGAGGCGGCCAAGCGCCAGATCGGCCGAGTCCTTGGGCAGCGCCTTGTGCGAGCTGTTCGGCTTCACATTGTCCTTCAGGAACAGACCGGTCGCGCGGCCGAACACCACAAGGTCGATCAGCGAGTTGGAGCCGAGGCGATTGGCGCCGTGCACCGACACGCAAGCGGCCTCGCCCACGGCGAACAGGCCCGGCACGATGACTTCGGGATCGCCATCCTTCTTCGTCACCACCTGGCCATGATAGTTACAGGGGATGCCGCCCATATTGTAGTGGACGGTGGGCGTCACCGGCAGCGGCTGGCGCGTCAGGTCGACGCCAGCGAAGATTTTGCCGCTCTCCGTGATGCCCGGCAGGCGCTCGGCCAGCACCTTGGGATCGATATGGTCGAGGTGCAGGAAGATATGATCCTTATGCTCGCCGACACCGCGGCCCTCGCGCATTTCCATCGCCATCGAGCGGGACACGACGTCGCGCGACGCCAGATCCTTCGCCGAGGGGGCATAGCGCTCCATGAAGCGCTCGCCCTCGGAGTTGGTCAGATAACCGCCCTCGCCGCGCGCGCCTTCCGTGATCAGCACGCCCGCGCCGTAGATGCCGGTCGGGTGGAACTGCACGAACTCCAGATCCTGCAGCGGCAAGCCAGCGCGCAGCACCATGCCGCCGCCGTCGCCGGTGCAGGTGTGGGCGGAAGTCGCGGAGAAATAGGAGCGGCCATAGCCGCCCGTCGCCAGCACAACCGCATGGCTGCGGAAACGGTGGATGGAGCCATCCTCCATGCACAGAGCGATGACGCCCCGGCATTCCTTGCCGTTCGGGCCGTCTTCCATGATCAGGTCGATGGCGAAATATTCGATGTAGAAGTCCGCGTCATATTTCAGGCTCTGCTGATAGAGCGCATGAAGCATAGCGTGGCCGGTGCGGTCCGCGGCGGCGCAGGTGCGCTGCACGGGCGGACCGGCGCCCATATTCTGCATGTGGCCGCCAAAGGGGCGCTGATAGATGGTGCCGTTGTCGTTGCGGCTGAATGGCACGCCGGCATGCTCCAGCTCGTAAACGGCTGCCGGCGCTTCACGCACCATATATTCGATGGCGTCCTGGTCGCCGAGCCAGTCCGACCCCTTGACGGTGTCGTACATATGCCAGGTCCAGTGGTCCGGCGTGTTGTTGCCCAGCGAGGCGGCGATGCCGCCCTGCGCCGCCACGGTGTGCGACCGGGTCGGGAACACCTTGGTGATGCACGCGGTCTTCAGGCCCGCTTCTGCGCTGCCCATGGTGGCACGCAGGCCCGATCCGCCCGCGCCGACGACCACAGTGTCATAGGTGTGGTCGATGATTTTGTAGCTGTCCGTCGACATCAGGAAGCGGCCCCTGCGGTAAATGCGATCTTGGCGATGGCGAAGATGCCCAAGGCAGCCCCACCGATGGCGTAGAAGTTGAGGAGAAGGAGCGTGCCGAACTTCGTGCCCTCTTCATGGACATAATCCTCGATCACGACCTGAAGACCCATGCGCAGGTGCCAGAACAAGTTGGCGACCATCAGGATCATCGGCACCGCGACCAGCGGCTGGGCAAGCCAGGCGACGACCTCTGCATATTGCAGCCCGGGAAGCTTGAACAAGCTGATGAGAAACCAGACGAGAAGCAGGACGTTGCCTGCCGCGGTAACGCGCTGATTGATCCAGTGATGCGCGCCATGCTTGGCGCTGCCAAGGCCTCTTACGCGACCAATGCCGGTTCCCGTGCCCATCAGATTTTCCCCGCAAGAATGACAAGCCACATGATCCCCGTGGCGGCGATCGCTAGGGCGAAGACCAGGATCGACCAGCTTTTGTTGGTGCGCAGTTCATATCCCGCGCCGATATCCAGCACGAAGTGGCGAAGGCCGGAGAAGAGATGCTGGAAGAACGCCCAGGTCAGTCCAATCAGGACCAGATAGCCGATCGGCGACGTGGCGCAGGCGATGAAGATTTCATAGGCCGCCTTTCCGCTTGCCGCCGCCCACAGCCACCAGACCAGACCAAGCGCGCCCAAAGTCGCAAGGCCGCTGCCCGTGATGCGGTGGAATATAGAAATGGCCATGTGCGGCCCCCATTTCCATATCGTCAGATGCGGAGATAGCGGCCTATTGGTGGATCGCGCCATGCGGTGTGGGTCCCTTCAGCGTCTTTGATTCCCGATCCCCTTAGCGCGCGCCCCGGCACTGCGCAATTATCAGAACCATTCTTTGTGCAGCGCGGCAAACGCGGCCGCTTTCATTCGGCGAAAGGTGGCATTGCATAAGAGATGATTAACCACTTCCGCGATATGAAGGCGGCAGGAGCACCGAGAGGCTCGATGGAGAATATCCTGGAGAACGGACTAATGGCGCAGCGCGCGAAGGTGGATGTGACAATGCTGGAACGGCTCAAGGAATTCGACCCCGGTGATACACTGGCGGAAGATTGCGCCGCGATCTACGCATTGCTGCCCGATGAAGGTCGCGATATCGCCCAGGCGTTTCTCGACGCCTATCTTGTCAGCACAGGGCTGGACAGCCGCCTATCCACGTCCGCTGTCGCCAGTCTTCGTGCGGAAATCCTACGCTATATGCGTGAGAAACTCACCAACCTGCGCGCAGAAAAATGGGCGGACTCCGGTCGCGCCTGTGTCTTCCATGCGCGCAAGCACGGCGTTTCGATCCGCACCGTCCTCGTTGCCATGTCAACCGCGAACGAGCGCGTGTGCGACATCATCTGGGAAGGCACGGCGGAAGATTCCGGCCAGTGTCGTCGCCTGATGCGCGCCATGCTCCGCCTGTCGATGATTGAGGCTGAGCTGATCAGTTCAGCCCTTGCCGCGAATATCGCCCAGGAAGAAGAGATAGAGCGGGAGCGCAACGGCACCCTGTTTGAAAAGCGCATCGTCGGAGAAATTGACGGCGCATCGATGCTGGGCGAAGGCCTGCGTGAACAGGCCAAGGACGCCTCTGCCGCCACGCGCGGCATGCTGGGCAAGGCATCGGAAGTCGCTGCCGCCGCCGAACAGTCCGCCCTTGCCATGCGCGAAGCCGCACAGACATCGGCCGGCCTGATCCGCGCGATCGAGGACGCTCGCGCCGAAGTCGAGGGTGCCGCTGAAGTCGCCGCCCGCGCGTCTGCGCAGGCCGGTGACGCCGTCACCATGTCCACCACCCTGTCGGAACATGCCAAGTCGATCGAATCGATCCTCGGCCTCATCCGCGACATTGCCGGGCAGACCAATCTTCTGGCGCTGAACGCCACGATCGAAGCCGCCCGCGCCGGAGACGCCGGTCGCGGCTTCGCGGTCGTCGCCCAGGAAGTGAAATCGCTCGCCAGCCAGACCGCCCGTGCAACGGACGATATCGCCGGCAAGATTTCCGCCATTCAGGTGTCGACCCGCCAGTCGGTCGAAACCAACCAGCGCATCCGCGATACGGTGGACGAAGTGCAGACCTCCGCCGAGCGCATCCGCACCGCCATGGACGCGCAGGCGCAGACCGTAACCATGATCACCGCCGCCGTCGACGAAACGGCGCTGGCAGCCGACTCCATGTCCTCAACCATCTCCGCCATCCGCCAGGATACCGAAGTGGTGGCATCGGAGATCGACGAACTGGAGCGCGGCTTCATGAGCGTCGAGGGCAAGCTGTCCACCCTGCGCGAGGCATCCGCCGAATTCGGCCGCCGCGTGGCCTAAAAGCCTCCGCTTCCTTCCGCACCCGCGCTCGTCTAAGCGAGCGCCATGACACTACATATTCTTCTGACCGGCGCGTCGCGCGGCATCGGCGCGGCGATCGCCGCCACGCTGAAACCCGGCAACCGCCTGTTCGCAGCCAGCAGCCGCGACGCGGACCTCAGCGCCGATGGCGCTGCGGATGCCCTCTGGGACACGGCGCTTGAGGCCCTTGGCGGTCGCATAGACGTCGTGATCAACAATGCCGGTATTTTCGAGGAAGCGCCTCTCGCCGACGACGGTTGGACGACAAGCTGGCGCCGCACCATGACGATCAATCTGGAAGCGTCTGCCATCCTGTGCCGCCGTGCAGTGCTGCATTGGCAGGAAAAGGGTGCGCCTGGCCGCATAATCAATATTGCCAGTCGCGCCGCCTATCGGGGCGACTCACCGGCGCACTGGCACTATGCCGCGTCGAAGGGCGGTATGGTCGCCATGACGAAGACGATCGCCCGCGCCTATGCGCGTGAAAACATACTCGCCTTCGCCGTCTGCCCCGGCTTCACCTTGACCGGCATGGCGGAGGAGTATCTGTCCAGCCGCGGCGGTGACGCGCTGCTCGCCGACATTCCACTCGGCCGAGTCGCCACGCCGGAGGAAATCGCCGCCATTGTTGCTTTCCTGGCGAAAGACGCGCCTCCGTCCATGACTGGCGCGGTCCTCGACGCCAATGGAGCAAGCTATGTCCGTTAACGCCCCGATAGCCGAAAGCTGGAAACTCACCCTCCCCTGCACCCGTGCGGAGGCGGAGGCGCTGTCGGACGATATCGGCCTTCTTGCCATGCTCGACACCCCGCCCGCGCTGATGACCAGCGAAGTGGAGCCGGACGATCCCGCACAATGGCGGCTGGAGGCCTACTTCGAGGGCAAGCCGAGCAAGGAGACGATCGCGCTTGTCCGCACGCTGATCCCCAGCTCCGCCAAGGCCAAGCCGGTGCTGGAACAGCTTCCGATCGAGGATTGGGTGACGCTCAGCCAGCAGGGGCTGGAGCCGGTCGCCGCAGGACGTTTCTATGTACGCAACATGGAAAGCGATCCGGAGCAGCCCGGTTTCCGCAATTATCTGATCACGGCGGGCCGCGCCTTCGGCACTGGGCAGCATGAAACGACATCCGGCTGCCTGCGGATGCTGGACCGCGCGCGGCGGCTTGGCCACCGGTTCGGTAATATCGCCGATATCGGCACCGGCACCGGCATCCTCGCCTTTGCCGCCATGCATCTGTGGCCCCGCGCCTACGCGATCGCGTCCGATATCGACCCGGTGTCGGTCGAGGTGACGGAGCAGAATGCCCGCATTAACGCCGTGCCACTGGGCAATGGCGGCGGGCAACTGGCGCTGGTGACAGCGGCGGGTGCAAACCATGTAGCGATCATGGGGCGCGCGCCCTATGACCTGCTGATCGCCAATATCCTGGCCGGACCGCTGATCGACCTCGCACCGTCGCTGTGCGCCCTGATCGAGGATGGCGGCACGCTGATCCTCGCCGGCTTGCTCGATACCCAGGCCGACCGGGTCATCGCCGCCTATCGCAAACAGGGCATGCGCCTTGCCGATCGGATCGACGACAGCCAGTGGCCGACGCTGCGCCTGCGCAAACGCCCAACGATTGGCCGGAAACGCCCCCTGCGCGTCACGGCGCAGGTCACTGGGGAAACGCCGGGTTTTGGGAGCTGGTAGGGGAAAATACGGTCATCCCAGCGAAGGCTGGGATCTCGTGCCTCATGGCCCGCCGATAGGGGCCTGAGATCCCAGCCTTCGCTGGGATGACGCACAAAAAAGGGCCGCCAGCGTTTCCGCTGACGGCCCTTTCTCTTGTCTCGCAGTGCTTAGAACCCGCGACGCAGCGTCACGAAGAACTGGCGTGGGGCGGATGTCAGCAGCGTCTGATTGTCACCAGCGTTGCCGAAACCGTTCGTTCCGATGGTGCTCACATATTTTTCGTCAAAGGCGTTGGTCACCGATCCTTCGATCGCAAAGCCGGTCAGGAAGCCCATGCCTTCCGGCACCTTCACGCCAATGCTGGCGTCCACAACCACGCGACCCCCGACCGATTGGTCGTTCGTGTAGGTATAGTAGCGCTTGGACATATAGTTCGCGCCAACCCGACCGAAGAACAGGTCGCCATTATAGGCGATCTCACCCGATGCGATATGCTTCGGGCTGTCCACAGTGGTCTTGCCCTTGAGCGCTATCGCCCCAATGTCATCGCGATATGTCGAGTCATTGTAGGCGTAGGAACCCGTAACGCTGAAAGCGCGCATAAAGGTGTAGGTCGCGGAAATCTCAGCACCCAGCGACCGCACGCTACCGACGTTCTGCAGAACGACTGGATTACCCTGGATACCTGAGCCAGTGGTGATACCCAGCAGACGGTTGGTGAAATCAACATAATAGGCTGCAATCGATGCCTGCAGGCCGCCGGCGCGCAAGCGGCCACCGGCTTCATATGTCTTCGACGTTTCCGGCTTCAGAGTGTTCCGGATGGCATTGAAGCCTACCTGCGTGGTCGCATAGGGCGAAGCGCCCGTGGCCGCCGACACGAAAGGCCGCATATTCTGGGTATAGCTTGCGAACAGTTCCGCGTCGTCAGTCACGCGGAACAGGACGCCGAGTTGCGGAAGGAACCAGTCCTTCGACTCGATGTCGCCCGACGCAAGATTGCCCGCCACAATTGGCGTTGCATGGTTTGTGACCTTAAGGCCTTTCCAGCCACCGGAGATCGTCAGCTGACCCAGGTCGATCTTATCCGAGACATAATATTGCAAGGTCTCGGTGCTGAACTTGTAATCCCACTGCGTGGCGAAGGGATTACTCTGGAACTTCAGGCTATCGCGTGACGGCCCCGAAAGCGTGTTGGCCAGCGAGTAGAAGCGACGCGCCTGATGGAAGTCGTTATTTTCAAACCAGCCGCCGATTTCCAGCGTGTTCGGACCCATATCCCATACTACACTGCCTAGCGAACCCATGCGTTCCATATCATATTCGGTCGTGCGGACGGAGATCGGCGCGCCGGTCGGGCTAGGCACATAGGGCGTGAACCACAGTCCCTGACCATGATTGTTGTGATAATAGCCCTGCAGCTTGAAACGAACGTTGCTGGTCAACGGCGTCTCGAACGTCAGTCCGGTCAGCCAATCGCGACGAAGGCCCGCCGCATCGAAATAGGTGTCGTCAACGGTTGCGATCGGCGAAGGATAGGTCACGCCATAGGTTGGATAGGGCAGGAAGGCAGGATTCGCGGTTCCGGCCGACTGGTTCTGGTAAACCGCGCCGATCCGATAAGCGGTGGCCCAATCGCCGGAAATATTGTCCCAGTTCCTGCCGAGGCGGGAGATCATTTCCGCCGACATATCTTGGTAGTCGTTCTCGCGGCGGTCGGAGAAGTTGACGAAGCCGGTGATCCTGCCGTCGCCTACGTCGGCTACGATCTTCGCGTTCACCTGATGCTGACGCTGTTCGCCGACACCTTTCCACTTATCGGCCTTCAGAAAGCCGTAGCTGAGGTAGCCACGCACGCCGCCAAGGTCGCCGCTTTCGACGCGGACAAAACCGCGCATCGTCTGATCGCTGCCATAGCTACCCGATGCGGCAATATCCATGTCCTTGGATGGGTCGCGCGAACTGAACTGCAGCGTACCGCCCAGGTTGCTGACCGAAGCAGTCGACAGGTTGCCGGCGCCCTGGCTGACGGCCACGGTGCCGACGTTTTCGGAGATGATCGCGCGGCTGACGTGCAGGCCGTTATAGTTGCCATAGGACATGTCGCCCAGCGGCACGCCGTCCAGCGTGAAGCCCAGTTGGTTCTGGTTGAACCCGCGCAGAGAGATGCGCGACGACCATTCATAGGCGCCGAACGGATCGGCCGACTGGAAATTGACGCCGGGCAGCTTCGCCACAGCCTTCAGCGGGGTGGTGCCCGGCGTAAGGAGCGCGATATCATCCTTGCCGATGGTCTGGACCTGGCGGGTTTCGCCAAAGCCCATGACGACGATTTCTTCGCCCGAGTCGGTGGCTGCATCAGCGGCCGCGGCATCGGCGGGCGCTACTGTCTGCGCCATGGCGAGCGACGGGATTAGGGCGATGCCGGCGACGGCCGCCAGCAATGAAAGCTTAATGTGAGACATGGTCGTTCCCCCTTCGTGGAAATGCACGGAGGGGCCTTTGCGCTTGCGAAATGACCAATGCGCGGCAAGTCGATGACGGAAAGGTTACGATTAAAATCTGGTTTATGACGATGCTGCGATGCAACAGTGGCGGGTGCGCCATGGTGATGGACGCGTGCTCCTGCGAAAGCAGGAGCCCAGTTCAACCGGCGCAACTGGACTCCTGCTTTCGCAGGAGAACTTGGCGTTTTCAGCTCTCAGACATACAACTGGGCGCAGGCTGTCTTGGGTGGATGTAACAAACCTTCCTGCTACACTTGGTTGATGAGTTGGCCGAGAAATTGTGGGTTGAGAGCCGTCCTTGCCTCCCTCATCTTCGCGCTCCTTATCACCGTCACCATCTTCGCCGGCTCGCTTATCCCCGCCAATCGCGGCTGGGTGCCGCCCAGATCAGGCATCACCATCTATGTCTACTCAAACGGCGTGCACACCGGCCTCGTTCTGCCTGCCGTCAATCCACTTCACGACTGGCGCACCCGCATCCGGGCGGACGATCTCGCCGATCCGCGGCGGGCGGGCGCATGGTTGCTGTTCGGATGGGGCCAGCGCGATTTCTATCTGAACACGCCGCATTGGTCGGACGTGAAGCTGTCCACCGTGTTTCCCGCGATGATCGGCAGTGGCCGAACGCTGATGCATGTCGATCATCTGCAGCGCGTCTGGACCGGGCCGGACCTGCGCCCGATCGTCCTGACGCCTTGGCAATATCGCGCGCTAACCCACGCCATCGAAACGGATTTTGCGCCGGGCGTCGCCATCAAAGGCTATGGCGCAGACGATGTCTTCTATCCCGCCCACGGCCGGTACAGCGCGATTCTCACCTGCAACGAGTGGACCGGCGCGAAGCTGCGCGCGGTGGGCGTCCGCATCGGCATCTGGACGCCTGCGGCATGGAGCGTCATGCGATGGTTTCCCGAACCGGCCGTCCAATAATATTGATAAGCCATTGTTAATGATGAATAAATGAAACTTTCGAAGGCCCTGCGGGTTTTACATGGACACCATCTCACAGGGAGAAGACCATGTACGGCGCACGGCACGACATCGCCCATATTGCCAGGCCATCATGCACACACTTCGCCGCAAAGGCAGAGTTCCTAGTCGAGGACAGCATTCGCCGCGCGCACGCCGCCGGCAACTGGACGGCCGCCCAGAAATGGAACCGCATCCAGCTGCGCATGATGCGTTTCGCCCAATCCCCCGGCCCGATGCGCCCAGCCGTTCGAGCGGGATAATCGCGGGCTACGCGCCCCGCACGATCTCCGCCCAAGCCGCCTCGTCGATGACTTCGATGCCCAGCGCCGCTGCCTGCTTCAGCTTGCTGCCCGCGCCCGGCCCGGCGACGACCAGATCGGTCTTTGCGCTGACCGATCCCGCTGCCTTCGCGCCCAGCGCCTCGGCCTGCGCCTTCGCCTCGTCGCGGCTCATCGTCTCGAGTTTTCCGGTGAAGACGACCGTCTTGCCCGATACGCTGCTCGCCCGCGTCTCGACGATATAGTCGGGTGGCGACACCTGGGAGAGCAGGTCCTCCCATGCCTCAATATTATGCGGTTCGTGGAAGAAATCCGCGAGCGCATGGCCGACCGCCGCGCCGATATTCTCGACCGAAATCGCTTCTGCAATGCCCCTGTCGAGCCGGTTGCGGAACCGGGTGTAGGCCTCTCCCTCAACCTGCACGGTTGAGTCTCGCAAGGCCATGATCTCCTCACCTAACGTCCGCACTGCGCGAAGGCTGGTCAGGCGCTTGAGCAAATCCCGCGCCGTCACCGCGCCGACATGGCGAATGCCCAGCCCGAACAGCAGCCGGGCGGCATCGGGCGCGCGCTTCGCCTCGATCGCCGCCAGCAGATTATCGACTGACTTTTCCTGCCAACCCTCGCGCCCCAACAGGTCCGCGCGGTGCGCCGCCAGCCGGAAGATATCGGCGGGCTCCTTCAGCCAGCCATTGTCGATGAATTCTGCAACCGTCTTTTCGCCCAGTCCTTCAATATCTAGTGCGCCCCGGCTGACAAAATGCCGCAGCCGCTCGAACCGCTGCGCGCCGCAGATCAGGCCGCCCGTGCAGCGTATGTCGACCTCGCCCTCCTCACGCACCGCCTCCGATCCGCAGACGAAGCAATGGTCGGGGAAGATGAAAGGATCGCGCTGTTCTTCCCGCGTAAGGTTTTCCACAACCTGCGGAATCACGTCGCCTGCCCGCTGCACGACGATCCGGTCACCCGGTCGCACGCCCAGTCGGGCAATCTCGTCGGCATTGTGCAGGGTGACATTGGACACCACTACGCCGCCGACCGTCACCGGCGTCAGTCGCCCGACCGGCGTCAGCTTGCCCGTGCGCCCGACCTGAATGTCGATCGCCTCAAGCGTCGTCTGCGCGCGTTCGGCGGGGAATTTGTGCGCGATCGCCCAGCGCGGCGACTTGGCGACGAAGCCCAGCCGCTGCTGCCAGTCCAGCCGGTCGACCTTATACACAACGCCGTCGATGTCGAACGGCAGGTCGGCCCGCTCTGCCTCAATCAGGCGATAATGGGCGATCAGGGCTTCGAGCGTATCGACGCAGGTAAGCTGGTTCGACACGGGCAAGCCCCAGCCCCCGATCACCTGCATCACGCCCAATTGCGTGTCGGCGGGCAACGCACTCGCTTCGCCCCAGCCATGCGCCAGGAAACGCAACGGCCGGCTGGCGGTGACGGTAGGGTCCTTCTGGCGCAGCGATCCCGCCGCCGCATTACGCGGATTGGCGAACTGGCGGGCTTTTTCCGGATCGTCGGCCTCTGCAAGAAGTCGGGCATTGAGGGCGGTGAAGTCACCCTTCGCCATATAGACCTCGCCCCGTATCTCGAAGACATCGGGGATGTTTCCGCCGCTCAGCGTCCCGACGATGTCGGCGATGGTGCGGACGTTGGCGGTCACATCCTCGCCGGTAATGCCATCGCCCCGCGTCGCTGCCTGGACGAGAATGCCCTTCTCATAGCGGAGGGAACAGGAAAGGCCGTCGATTTTGGGCTCCGCCGTCAGGGCCACCGCTGCGTCTGCCGGCAGGTTCAGGAATCGCCGAACCCGGGCGATGAACTCGGCGATGTCTTCATCGGCAAAGCCATTGTCCAGGCTCATCATCCGGACGGCATGACGAACCTTTATCATCCCAGCGGCAGGCGACCCGGCAACGGCCTGCGTCGGGTCAAACAAGTCAAGAAGGTCCGGAAAATCTCGTTCTAAATCCCTAAGCTGCTTCTTCAAATTGTCATATTCGGCATCGCTAACCGTAGGATCGTCATTAACGTAATAGCGATGATCATGACCGGATATCTCCTGCATGATACGAGAATGCTGGGCCTGAGCCTCTATGGGTGCCACTGCCAAATGTGCAGTAGACAGCTTTTTGCGTTTGCGGTTTTCTTCCATATTCTAACTCAGCTTACTTAAATTCCGGCGACAGGCACAGTTTCGAAATGCTGGGGGAAGCCGGCGATGATGGGCCGCGCCTTCTCGATCGCGGCGCGGACGGCGGGGAGTTTCAAGGAGGCGGCATGGCTTTCCCGGCTGTCCCATACCTCTGTGATCCAGATCGCATCGGCATTACCGGTATCCAGTGCCACCACATAGGACAAGCAGCCCGGCATCGCCCCGATCGCATCCTTAAGATAGCCCACCAGTTCATCCCGTTTGCCCGACTTGGCAAGCATCTGGCCGATGAGGCCGAATTTGGATGGGCTGTCCGCTGCTGTTGCGGGAAGTGGCAGAACGCTGGCCATGAGGCCTGCAGCGGCCAAGCCAAGCATTTCGCGACGGTCATGAGACATTGTCATTCTCCTTTCCGATGATGCGTCAAACCCTCTCCAACAACCGTCCCGCCTGCGCCCTTGCCTCAGCCGTAATCTCCGCGCCGGACAGCATACGCGCAATCTCCTCGCGCCGTTCGCTCTCGTCCAGCGCGTGGACGCCTGTGCGGGTGACGGTGCCCTGGCTCGATTTCGCGATCAGCATATGCCCAGCGCCCCGCGCTGCGACCTGGGGGCTGTGGGTAACGACCAGCAATTGGGTATGCCCGGCCAGCCGCGCCAGCCGTTCGCCGATCGCGCTGGCGACGGCACCGCCCACGCCCCGGTCGATCTCGTCGAAGATCATCGTGTCCGCGCCGCCCTCTTCGGCCAGCGCCACCTTCAGCGCCAGGATAAAACGAGACAGTTCGCCACCCGAGGCGATCTTGACCAACGGCGCGAAGGGCGCGCCGGGATTGGTCGATATCTCGAACTCCACCCGATCCGCGCCGCCGGGACCCCAATTGGCTTCGTCCAGCGCCTCAACGCTCGTGCGGAAACGGGCGGCGTCCAGTTTCAATGGCGCGAGTTCTCCGGCAACAGCCATATCCAGCCGGGCCGCAGCGGCCTTGCGCTGGGCGGTCAGCGCCTCGGCGGCAGCGCGATAGGCCGACGCCTTCGCGCCAAGGTCCGTTTCCAACGCCACCAGCCCTTCCTCGCCCGCGTCGATCAGTTCAAGCTTGCGCGCCATTTCCTGCTGGAATGCCACAAGCTCGTCAGGCTGCACCTGATGCTTGCGCGCCAATGCCCGCAGATCGAACAGCCGGGTCTCGATGCTGTCCAGCCGTGCCGGATCGAAGCTCAGCGCCTCGCCCGCCGCTACCAGCTTCTCCTCTGCCTCGCTCGCCTCGATCACCGCCCGGTCCAGCGCAGCCAGCGCCTCGGCTAACAGTGGATGCTCCTCCGCGATGCGATCCAGCCGCCGTCCCGCCTGCCGCAGCCGCGCAAGCCCGCCTTCTGACCCATCGAAGAGGTCGGAGAGGGCCGAGAGGTCTTCGGTCAGGCGCGCGCCCTTCTGCATGTCAGCCCGCTCCCTGGCGAGCGCGGCTTCCTCGCCCGCCTCCGGCGCGAAGGCGGCAAGTTCCGCCACTGCATGATCGAGATAGTCGCGATCGCGCGCTGCGCTCTCCACCTCGCCCCGCGCCTGCGCCAGCGCTGCTTCGGCCGCGCGCCAGACCGTGTGCGCCGTCGCCACTGTTGCGCTGTCACACTTGCCGAACGCATCGAGCAGCGATCTGTGCCCGCGCGGATTGAGCAAGCCCCGGTCGTCATGCTGGCCGTGGATTTCCACCAGCATCCCGCCAATCTCGCGCAGCAAGGCGGCGGAACAGGGCTGATCGTTGATAAAGGCGCGGCTGCCACCGTCGGCCTTCAGCGTCCGGCGTATGATGAGGGGCTCGCCCGCCTCCAAATCGATGTCGTTGTCCGCAAGCGCCGCGCGGGCCGGATGATCTGTCGCAGGTTCGGCGAACGTGGCGGTCACGCTGGCCTGCCCCTCGCCCTGCCGCACAAGTCCGCTGTCGGCGCGCTGCCCCAGCGCAAGCCCGAGCGAGTCCAGCAGGATCGACTTGCCCGCCCCCGTCTCGCCGGTCAGCACGCCAAGGCCGGGACCGAACTCCAGGTCCAGCGCCTCGATCAGCACGACATTGCGAATGGAGAGATTGGTCAGCATGACGTTGGCCCGCGAACGTCACCCCAGCTGCCGCTGGGGTCTCTTGCCGCTACAGAGGGACTGAAGGCCTGAGACCCCCGCCTTCGCTGGGGTGACGGGATTGGGCGATCACGCCGTCGGCGCATAGTCCTTGATGAGCTTGTAGGAGCGCTCATACCATTTGGAGCCGGGATAGTTGGCGCCCAGCACCGCCGCCGCCTTCTTCGCTTCCTCAGGCACGCCGAGCGCCAGATAGCTCTCGACAAGACGCTCCAGCGCCTCGGGCGCGTGGGTCGTGGTCTGATATTTGTCGATGACGGTGCGGAACCGCAGCGTCGCCGCCAGCCACTGGCCACGACGCTGGTGGAAACGGCCGATCTCCATCTCCTTGCCGGCAAGGTGATCGTTCACCAGATCGACCTTAAGCCGCGCGTCCGACGCATAGCGCGTATCGGGGTAACGGCGGATCAGTTCGCCCAGCGCGTCGAGCGCCTGCTGCGTGATCTTCTGGTCGCGGGTGACGTCCGCGATCTGCTCATAATAGCTGAGCGAAATCAGATAATAGGCGTAGGGTGCATCGCGGTTGCCCGGATGGATCGACAGGAAACGCTGCGCCGCCGAAATCGCCTGGTTATAGTCGCGGTTCATATAATAGCTGAACGCTGACATCAGCTGAGCGCGACGCGCCCAGGGCGAATAGGGATGCTGCCGCTCCACCTCGTCAAACAGTGCGGCTGCCAGTTTATACTGCCGCCGATCAAGCCGATATTTGCCCGCATTATAGAGCGTGCTGACGTCGCGCGCGACGTAAAGCGTGTCCGCCTTGTTCTTGTTCGTGGCGCAGCCTGCGAGCAGGGCAAGGGCGGCCGCCGCGCAACCAAGGGAAACGAACGGCTTCATCGGAATCTTGTGCATCGGGGGGTCATAGCTGAGCCTGCGCGCGCCGCCAAGCGGGTTTGGACGTCATGACGCCGGCAAGCGAAAATGCATAGTGACTGGGCCTTCAGGCGGGTATCTCGAGCATGGCGCGTGCGCCGCCATTGTCGCCGCGCGCCATGGAAAAAACGCCGCCCAGTTGGCCCGCCAAGGCGGTGGCGATGCGCAAGCCCAGATTGCCGCCGCGCTCCGGCTGAAAATCATGGGGAAGCCCCTTCCCGTCATCAGCGACTTCGAGGATCAGCCTGCCTGCGTCCGACTTTTGCAGAGCAACGGCGATCGTCCCCTGGCCTTGTTCCGGAAATCCATGTTCTATCGCGTTGCTAATCGTCTCCGCGACGATCAATGACAGTGGCACGGCCATATCGGGATGAACGCTCACCGCCTCGTCTATGTCCAAGCTGACGGTCAGGTCGCGCCGACCGCTCGCCTCCAGAATATCCGCCGTCAGGGATTCCATGAAGCTACGGATACCGAGCCGCTGGCCTGTTGGATCATAGAGCGCCCTGCCGATCTTGCCGATGAGGTTAAGGCGCGTATGCGCCTCATCCAGAGCCTTTCGGGCGGCTTCGTCGGAGACATTGCGGCTCTGGAGCGAAATGAGCGCCGCCACCACCTGGATATTGTTGGACACCCGGTGTTGAAGTTCCCGGAATAGCATCTCTCGATTTTCGGCAAGGGCGCGGCTTTTTTCCCGTTCGACGCCGAGACTGTGATTGGCGCGCTGCATCCAGTGAACGAGCGCGATGTCCGTCGCGCACACTACCGCATAGAACCCCATGGCGACGACGGTATTAGCCTGCAGCGCGAAGGTCATCGAAGGTGCGATGAAGAAATACCAGGAGAACAGGCCACACACTATCGCCGCATAAATTCCGGGCCTGACGCCGAACAGAAACGACGAGATAATGACAGCGGGAAAGAAAGTGACGAAGGGGAAGCCCGATGACAAAATGGGCTCTACCCATGCCCGCGCGCCCAATGCCAGAAGGCATAGAACAGTGGTGACGCCAAATGCCAGTCCGGCCCGTTCGGGAACCAGCGGCAGACGTTCAATAAACCGCTCGTTCTTTCTTTGCATTCAGCCGCCCCGGTCGAAGCATCGATATATCACATCGTTGCGAGGCCGCCACTACCTGGATCAATAGGCGGCATTTTGCGGCAGAAACGGGAAATGACGATCCGGGGCGCACGCTGTGGGGGTAGCGCGCGCCCCGAAAGGCCCTCAAGCAGAGAGTGCGACCCGCTGCAGGAACTGGTTCATCTGGGCCATGCCACGCTCGGTCAGCGCGACTTTGACCCGGCCCTCGTCCCACTGGGCAAGGGACAGGGACGAAAGGGATTGCACGGCGGCCGCGCCCACCTCGGCCGACAGCCTGTTGGCCACGCACAGGCTGGCAAAGGGCGCATCGAGGCTTTCACACCCGGCAATATAAAGGGAGAGCAGAATATCCCATTCGGGATTGCGCAGGGCATCCATCTGAAACAGTGCATCGCGCGCGAGACTGAAACGATGCATCCGAAGCGCGAACGCATGATGTTCGGCAGCGGCGATGCCGCTGTCATACTCCGCCAAAGCAGCAGAGGATTCCGGGGCGCCCCCGCCGGGAAGGCGCACCACGTTATCGCACATCGTCATATTCGTTCCATTGCGACCCGAAAGGCCCGTCATTTCTGACGAACAGCAACAAAGGACGTGGGACATCACGGTGTTTGCCGCGTGCCATCACTTTCCTCCGTCGGCTATTCCGGAATAAGTGTCTTATCGACCCTGGGGGTGGGTCTTATTGTTGCCTGCCCGCCTAGAGGGTAATGACATCGATGACATGTCCCGCGATTGGGTGACATGATGTATCATCAAGCGAACATTATGGCAGGCTGACCAACCCATGACCCAGCCCCGCCAGCGCCGCTGATACGCGATCGGTCACATTCAGCTTCCCGTATATGCGCCGCAGATGCGTATCTACTGTATTGCTGGAAACCCCGATGATCGACGCAATGACGGAGTTGCTTTTCCCCCGCGCAACCCAGCCGAGAACCTCCAGTTCGCGCGGGGACAAGGGCTGGTGAACCTCGAACTCTGGCGCCGCGAGCTCGCAATAGCGCTGATGCGCATATTGCACGACCAGTTTGCAGAGCCGGAACAGGTCCGGAGGCATGACGGCCACGCCCGCTGGAAGCGCCAAACCGAAAAACCCATTGCGACCGTAGGGACCGAACACGGGAATGGCGATGCCATCCCCTCGATATACCCCGGAAAAATCCTGCATGAACTGTTCTTCTGATGGCGAGAGCGCACGGATTTCGCGGATTTCAGACCACCGGAATGCAACCGGGCTGACTTTCGCCTGCGCTCTTATGGGGTCATCAGAGAACCTGCTCTCGGAATAATCCTGCATCCACGCGTCGGAAAACCCGACTGCCCGGGCACGAACATTATCCTGGTCGGCAGCGCCAACGGGCGGGAAATGGACGGCCGCAAAGCACAAAATCCCCTGGCCCTGGAAGAAGCTGGTCAGCAAATCCCAAAAGGCGGGCACGTCGGACACAGCATCGAGCGAGGAGAATATCTTCTCCATCCCGTCCTCCACCCATTTGGCCGCGGAGCTGTTCAACGCCCGGAGGCTCGCGCTGAAGATAACATGCTCTGCTTATGGGCGGAAGATATCGCCAAAAAGAGAAAGGGGCCGGAAACCGGCCCCTTAACCTTAAACTCTCAATCCAGATTAAGAACAGGATCAATCTTCTTGGGTGATGAAGCTCGGCAGGCCGGCGTCGCCGCCATCATCCTTGCTCTCGGAGCTTTCACGGCGTGCGCCGCGCTCGCCACCACGACCACGATCGCGACGGGGACCACGATCGCCCCGGTCGCCACCTTCACGACGCGGGCCGCGATCGCCACGGGGCTCGCGCGGTTCGCGTGCAGGGCGGGTATCCTCCAGCTCTTCGCCGGTTTCCTGATCGACCACGCGCATCGACAGGCGAACCTTGCCGCGCGGATCGATCTCGAGCACCTTGACCTTCACTTCCTGGCCTTCCGACACGACGTCGGTCGGCTTCTCGACGCGCTCGTTGCGCATCTCGGAGACGTGGACGAGACCGTCCTTGCCGCCCATGAAGTTCACGAACGCGCCGAAGTCGACGATGTTGACGACCTTGCCGTTGTAGACCTTGCCGACTTCCGCTTCCTCGACGATGCCGAGAATCCACTTCTTGGCCGCCTCGATCTGGTTGATGTCGGACGAGCTGATCTTGATCAGGCCCTCGTCGTCGATATCGACCTTCGCGCCGGTCTCCGCGACGATCTCGCGAATGACCTTGCCGCCGGTGCCGATGACTTCGCGAATTTTCGACTTGTCGATCTGCAGCGTCTCGATGCGCGGAGCATGGGCGGACAGTTCGGTGCGGGTGTGATCCAGCGCCTTGGCCATCTCGCCCAGGATGTGCGCGCGGCCTTCCTTGGCCTGGTTCAGCGCGACGCGCATGATCTCTTCGGTGATGCCGGCGATCTTGATGTCCATCTGCATCGTGGTGATGCCCTCGGACGTGCCGGCGACCTTGAAGTCCATGTCGCCCAGATGATCCTCGTCACCCAGGATGTCGGACAGGACGGCGAAGTCCTTGCCTTCCAGGATCAGGCCCATGGCGATACCGGAAACCGGGCGCTTCAGGGGCACACCGGCATCCATCATCGACAGCGAACCGCCGCAGACGGTCGCCATCGAGGACGAGCCGTTGGACTCGGTGATGTCGGACAGAACGCGGATCGTGTAGGGGAACTCGTCCTTGGTCGGCAGCACGGGGTGCAGCGCACGCCATGCCAGCTTGCCATGACCCACTTCACGACGACCCGGCGCGCCGAAGCGGCCGACTTCACCGACCGAGTAGGGCGGGAAGTTATAGTGCAGCATGAAGTTTTCATAATGCAGGCCGGTCAGGCCGTCGATCATTTGCTCGGCGTCCTTGGTGCCCAGCGTGGTGGTGCAGATCGACTGCGTCTCGCCACGCGTGAACAGGGCAGAACCATGGGTCCGCGGCAGGAAGCCGACGATCGCCTCGATCGGGCGGATCTGCGTGGTCGTACGGCCGTCGATGCGGCTGCCGTCCTTCAGGATCGCGCCACGGACGATTTCCGCTTCCAGCTTCTTGCCAAGCTTGTTGGCGGCCATCTGGTCCTGCGGGGTCGCATCGGCAAATGCAGCCTTCGCCTTGGCGCGGGCTTCGTTCAGCGCGTTCGAGCGGGCCGACTTGTCGGTCAGCTTGTAGGCGGCGGCGATGTCCTTACCGATCAGCTTCTTCAGCTTGTCCTTGGCGGCGGACAGGTCTGCCTGTGCGGCCATTTCCCAAGGCTCCTTGGCAGCCTTCTCAGCGAGTTTGATGATCGCGCCGACGATCTGCTTGCAGGCGTCATGGGCGAAGCCGACGGCGCCCAGCATGACTTCTTCCGAAAGCTCCTTGGCTTCGGATTCGACCATCATCACGGCGTCATGGGTGGCGGCGACAACCAGGTCGAGCGACCCTTCCTTCACTTCGTCCATCGACGGGTTCAGGCTGTATTCGCCATCCTTATAGCCGATGCGCGCGGCGCCGATCGGACCCATGAAGGGCACACCGGAAATTGTGAGCGCAGCCGAGGCGGCGATCATCGCGACGATATCGGGCTCGGACTCGCCGTCGAACGACAGGACCTGCGCGATCACGTTGATCTCGTTGTAGAAGCCCTCCGGGAACAGCGGGCGGACGGGACGGTCGATCAGGCGGCTGGTCAGCGTTTCCTTTTCGGTCGCACCACGCTCGCGCTTGAAGAAGCCGCCCGGAATGCGTCCGGCGGCCGAATATTTTTCCTGATAGTGGACGGTCAGCGGGAAGAAGTCCTGGCCTTCCTTCACCGACTTGGCGGCGGTCACGGCGCAGAGCACCACGGTTTCGCCATAGGTGGCCAGCACAGCGCCGTCAGCCTGACGGGCAATACGACCGGTTTCGAGCGTGAGGGTCTTGCCGCCCAGCTCGATGGAGACTTTCTTTACATCAAACATAGAGTTTTTCCTTCGCCCGCGGCGCCCTATTGCACGGCGGGGCCTGTTTGCGCGCTAAGCCGGCGCGCGTCGGTGCGGAGGCGTATCTGGCCTCCATTTCAGCAGCGCCGGGGGCCGAATTGCTCCCTGCGCTGGAATCAGAAACGGCCCCGCGCGGGGGCCGTCCCTTCACTGGCGTCTTACTTACGAAGACCCAGCTTGGCGATCAGGTCGGTGTAGCGACCATGATCTTTCGCCTTCAGATAATCCAGAAGGCTGCGACGCTTATTGACCATCATCAGCAAGCCGCGACGGCTGTGATTGTCCTTGTGATGGCCCTTGAAATGCTCGGTCAGGTTGGCAATCCGCTCGGTGAGGATCGAAACCTGGACTTCAGGAGAACCGGTATCGCCTTCGGCGCGGCCATGTTCCTTGATCAGCGCTTCCTTGCGCTCGGCAGTAATCGTCATTCACTATCTTCCTTCGGCATCAGGTTGAACCCCCGCACGACCTTGATCTTAAGGCCGGAAGCCTCGACCAGCGCGACAGGCGTTTCGCCTTCCATCGCCAGCATGAGACCCTGTTTGCGTGGGTCCCCGGAGAGGATGCGTCCCTGACGGAGCGCAGCGGCCTCTTGCGGGGAGACGGAAAGAGCCAGGATGTCGTCCAGCCCCGCCGTCAACGGCAGCATCAACTGCGCGATGGCGCGCGCATTAGCAGCATCGCGCAAATTGTCCAGCGTTAACGCGTTTTCCAAGGTGAACGGCCCGGCCTTTACGCGGCGGAGCATGGTGACGTGGCCGACCGTGCCGAGGGCGATGGCGATGTCCCGGGCGAGCGACCGGATGTAGGTGCCCTTGGAGACATGGGCGGTCAGGGTGACTGAAGCAAGCGCGGCGTTCTCGACAAGCTCGAACCGAACGGGGTTAAGGGAGTGGACGGTAACAGCCCGCAGCTTCATCTCTACCGCCTCCCCCGCCCGCGCCAGGTTATAGGCGCGCTGGCCGTCGATCAGAATCGCGGAATAAGCAGGCGGAGCCTGTTCGATCGGTCCGGTGAAACGGGGAAGGATCGCCGCGACATCGGCGAGCGTCGGGCGCACATCGCTCTGCGCGATCACTGCCCCCTCCAAATCCAGCGTGTCGGTCTGCGCGCCAAATGCGATGGTGAAGTCGTAGATCTTGTCGCTGTCCAGCATCCGCCCGGCAAGCTTCGTCGCCTCGCCGACCGCGATGGGCAGCACACCCGTCGCCAGAGGGTCTAGCGTTCCGCCGTGGCCGACCTTCACCTTGCCAGCGCCGGCCTGCCGAAAGGCGCGCTTTACGGCGCTGACCGCCTGGGTGGAGCCAAGTCCATGGGGTTTGTCGATGATGATCCAGCCGTGCATCGGCGCGGCCTAGAGGATTTTAGTCGCGCAGGGAACGCATTCGCTTCCCTCTTTTCCCGCGAAACTCGACATTTTGTTACGTCAGCGTGATCCTATCGGAAAGCATGCGCCGCTTGTCTGAATGATGGGAAAGAGCCGTTGTCGTATGTTATCGAATGGTCGGCCTGTAGGACAGTGGGCGACCTAAGCGTACTCCTGCGAACGCAGGAGCCCAGGGCCGCTATGCGCTACCTCACCCTGGGTTCCTGCGTTCGCAGGAACACATCCGACCTTAGCGCCATTCGTCCTTCAACAGGCCGAATATGGCCGTGTCCCGGACATAGCCGGTCCAGGTTATCCGATTGCGGCGCAGCGTGCCTTCATGCGTCGCGCCGAGTTTCAGCACCGCCGCCATCGACCGGCTGTTGCGCGTATCGACGCGTATTTCGATCCGGGTGAAGCCGCAGGCGAAGGCGCGGTCGATCATCAGCCGTTTCATCACACCGTTAAAGCCGCTGCCGCGCACCGAAGGCTCGATATAGGTGCCGCCGATCTCCAACGATCCGTTGTTCACGTCCGGGTCGATGAAATTGGTCATGCCGACCACCGCGCCCCTATGCAGGACGGCGAAACGCACCCAGCCCCGGCTGCCGTGGAATCGTTCGGTCTGCGCCAGCGCCTCGTCGAAATGCACGCCAGCCCAAGAGACAGGATAAATGTCCCAGATATCCGCGTCCCGCGAACAGGCCATCCGCAACGGCTCGATATGATGATCGGCGAGCAGCTCCAGTCGAACATCGCCGTCCTCCAGCGGCGCGGCGAGCGCCGCCGCATCAGCGATAGCCATCGATACGCTCCATGAAATGCCGGCGGCATAGCGCTATATAACGGTCGTTGCCGCCAATCTCCGTCTGGTCGCCGAAGCGGATCGCCCGCCCCTCCCCATCCACGCGCAGGTTCATCGTCGCCTTTCGCCCGCAATCGCAGACGGTCTTGATCTCGCTCAGCGTGTCGGCAAGGCCAAGCAGATGCGCGCTACCCTCGAACAGATCTCCCCGGAAATCCGTGCGTAGGCCGTAGCACAGCACAGGTATGCCAAGCTGATCGCATACCGACGCCAGTTGCAGGACCTGCGCGCGCGTCAGGAATTGCGCTTCATCGACCAGCACACAGGCGAGCGGTGAGCAACCATGCTCCTCCGCTACTGCGGCACGAATGTCCGTATTCGCTCCGAACGTATGCGCGCCTGCATCCAGCCCGATCCGCGACGTAATATGCCCCGTCCGATATCGCCCGTCGACCTCGGCAGTCCACAGCATCGTATGCATGCCCCGCTCCCGATAGTTGAAGCTGGACTGCAGCAATGTCGTCGATTTCCCCGCATTCATCGAGGAATAATAGAAATAGAGCTTCGCCATCAGGGCAGCGGCGGCGCCACCTGATCCAGCCAGCGGACGAGCAGGTCAGCGAGCGCGATCCGTTTGTCGGAGAAGCTGTGATCGGTCGGCCAGATCATGAACTGCGCGGCGGCGCCTGCGGACTGCGCCTCTCCCGCCACCGTACGCGATTGCGCACCGATCCCGCGCTCCGCTCCAACTAGCAACAACGGTCGGTTGCCATAAGCCAATACTCTCTTGCCCAGGTCGAAGCGATCGGCGTTGCCCGTAATTTCGGCGGTCAGCGCATCATAGCTGGTTCCGGAAAGCGGCGGCAGATCGCCCGCCACCTCTTCCTTCCACCCCTCTAGGCCGGCGGGCGTCGACAGAGACTGCGCAGTCGCGGACGGGTCCCAAGCGTCGATCAGGAAGAGCCCTGCCACCAGGGGATCATCCGCAGCCGTGTCGGCAGCCATGAAGCCGCCCATGCTGTGCCCGGCAACGGCGACATATTTGGTATCGATATGATATTTCGCAACGACCGCCGGGTCATGCAGATATTCGAGCGCCCTGTGCGCGTCTTTCGCCGCACTGCCGAAACTGAACGTGCCCGGGCTGCCCCATGATCCGCGATAGTGGAGCGTCAGCACATTCCATCCCGCACGCCTGGCGGCCTGCGCCAGATCCAAATTCTGCTCATTTCCGGGAAAGCCGTGCAGCAGGAGCAAAGTCGGATGCGGGCCGCGCCCGGCGGCCGTGTACATCACGGCATTCATCGCTCCGCCGTCCGTGGGAATGACGAAGGCGCTCATGCCCGCCGGATTGGCGGCATCGGCCGCCGGATCGGCGATGACGGCGCGGTGGAGAGTGTCTTTCGCCTGGACAGGAGAAAGGAAGAGCAAGGCCGCGCAGAGGGCCGAACCGAATGCAAGTTTCACCATAGCCGACTCCGTTCGCCCTGAGTTGTCCTCTTTAAGTCAGAAGATAGCTTCGGCAAGCTCTCGCGCACTGAAGCGCGGCATAACGGATTGAGTGGCTATTCCTCGTCGTCGCCCGTCAGATCCTGCGCTACCTTCGGGTCACGCAGCAACTTATCGATATGGCTTCCCTCGTCGAAGCTCTCATCGGCAAGGAACTTCAGCTTCGCAGCATATTTCAGCTTCGTGTGCTTCGCCACTTCGCGCTGGAGATAGGCGGTGTTGGTCCGCAACGCCTTCAGCACCGCCTCTTCATCCTTGCCAAGCAATGGCTTGATGAAAGCGGTCGCGTGGCGCAGGTCGGGCGACATGCGGACCTCGGTGATGCTCACGACATGGCTTGCGAGCACATCGTCATGCACATCGCCCCGCGCCAATATCCCGGCAAGGACATGACGGACCTGTTCGCCGACGCGCAGCACGCGGACGGACGGACCTTCGGATGAGGGAACAGCCATAACAAATCCTCGTCATCCCGGCACAGACCGGACTCTTAGGCGGCACGAAGGACTGGGAAGCGCATCACCCCGGTTTTGCCGGGGTGATGCGTCCTTTTACAGTGTCCGGGCGCGTTCCTCGACCTCGAACAGTTCGAGCGTATCGCCGGTCTTGATATCGTTCGTATCCTGCAGCATCGCGCCGCATTCCATGCCTGCGCGCACTTCGGACACATCGTCCTTGAACCGGCGCAGCGACACGATCGTCGTGCGCGAGACAATGACGTCGTCGCGGGTAAGGCGGGCGTTGTGGCCCTTGCGGATGATGCCGTCCATGACGAGCAGACCCGCCGCCTTGTCCTTCTTGCCGGCCGGGAAGACCTGCAGGATTTCGGCGCGACCAACGATGGTCTCGATGCGTTCCGGCGCAAGCTGGCCCGCCATCTCGCCCTTCACTTCCTCAAGCAGGTCGTAGATCACGTCATAATAGCGCAGCTTCACCTTGTCCCGCTCGGCCAGGACGCGCGCCTTGGCGTTGGGGCGGACGTTGAAGCCGATCAGCGGCGCACCCGATGCAGCGGCAAGCGTCACATCGGACTCCGTGATTGCGCCAACGCCCGAATGCAGGACGCGCACCTTGATCTCGTCCGTGGCGATGCGGTTCAGCGAGGTCACGATGGCCTCGACCGAACCCTGCACATCGCCCTTAACGACGATCGGATATTCGACCATCGACGTGTTGAGCGCGGAGAACATATGCTCGACGCTGGTCGGGGCGGATGTCGTGCGCTTCTTCGTCGCCTGTTCCGAACGATAGGCGGCAACCTCGCGAGCGCGGGCTTCATTCTCGACCACGGAAAGCTGATCGCCCGCCATCGGCACGCCCGACAAGCCAAGCACCTCCACGGGCGAGGACGGTCCTGCGACCTTCACATTCTCACCCTTGTCGTTGACCATCGCACGGACCTTGCCGCTCTCGGCGCCGACCACGAACGTGTCGCCGACCTTCAGCGTGCCGCGACGCACCAGGACGGTGGCGACAGGACCACGGCCCTTGTCGAGCTTCGCCTCGATGACATTGCCTTCCGCCGCGCGATCCGGGTTTGCACCCAGTTCGAGCAGTTCTGCCTGAAGCATGATCTTCTCGATCAGGTCGTCCAGACCGGTCTTCTTGAGTGCCGAAACCTGCACGTCCTGCACGTCGCCGCCCATATCCTCGACCACGACTTCATGCTCGAGCAGGCGCTCGCGCACCTTCTGCGGATTGGCGTCGGGCTTATCGACCTTGTTGATCGCCACGATCATTGGCACGCCGGCCGCCTTCGTGTGGTGGATCGCCTCGATCGTCTGCGGCATCAAACCGTCATCGGCCGCCACCACAAGGATGACGATATCGGTGACGTTTGCGCCGCGCGCGCGCATTTCGGTAAAGGCTTCATGGCCTGGCGTATCGAGGAAGGTGATGATGTCACCATCCTTGGTCTTCACCTGATAGGCGCCGATATGCTGGGTGATGCCGCCGGCCTCGCCACGCACGACATCCGTGCCGCGCAGGGCGTCGAGCAGCGACGTCTTGCCGTGATCCACATGGCCCATGATCGTGACGACGGGCGCGCGCGGCTTCAGCGTCTCGACAGCATCCTGATCGCCCTCAACGCCGATTTCGACGTCGGATTCAGAAACGCGCTGGATGCGGTGGCCGAATTCCTCGACCAGCAGTTCCGCCGTATCCTGATCGATCACATCGTTGATCGTGACAGGCGTGCCCATCTTGAACAGGGCCTTCACCAGGTCAGCGCCCTTTTCCGCCATGCGGTTGGCGAGTTCCTGGATGGTGATCGCCTCAGGCACCACAACGTCGCGGCTCTGCTTCTCGCGCGGCTGCTGGCGGCCGCCGGAATGGGCGCGACGCTCCTTCTCACGAGCGCGCTTGAGCGCGGCAAGGCTGCGCGCACGGGCGCTGTCGTCATCGGCCAGAGCGCGGGTGACGGTCAGCTTGCCGGACTGGCGGCGGTCATGTTCGCTGCGCTTCGTACGATCCGGCTTGACCGGCTCAGGGCGCTTGATCGGAGCGACAGGCGTGAACCGGCGCGGCGGCGGGTGATCGCCGGTGCGCGGCGTCTCTGCGGCCGGTGTTTCTGTTGCCACAGGCGCAGCGACCTCAGCGGCCGGAGCAGCGCTTGGAGCTGCCGGGGCGGCGGGCGCTTCTGCAACAGGCTCTTCGGGAGCAGCGGTTTCCGCGCGGCGATTTTCCTCCGACCGGCGCTTTTCTTCCTCGCTTGCTGCCTGGCGCTGCGCATCCTCACGACGGCGCGCGTCTTCCTGCGCGGCCATGCGAGCTTCTTCCGCTTCGCGGAGCAGCTTCGTCTGCATTTCCTGCCTGGAAAGCAGGCTGGGCGGCGGAGCCGTACGCGACGGCGGCGGCGGTGGCGGCGGTGGCGCAGCAGGACGCGGCGCGGACGCAGCCGCGACAGGCTCGGGCGTCTGCGCCGGAGCCGCCTCGACGACTTCGCCAGGCTTGCCCAGGACGCGGCGCCGCTTCACCTCCACCACGACCGTATTCTTGCGGCCATGGCTAAAGCTCTGCTGCACCTGGCCGGATTCCACGGTCCGCTTGATGCCCAACGGCTTGCGGCCAAGAACCGGCTTGTCTTCCTTGCTGTCACTCATCGACTAAACTGAACCCTTCACTTCACATATGCAGGCGCGCGGCGCTCAAAGGCCACGGCCGATAGTTTCAAACCTGATCGGCTGCCACGCCCCCGCCGGCATCGACTCCGCCTTCTTCAGGCGGGATCGCGCGCGAAGGCGCCCCATTAGCGCATCCGAGATAGCTTTGCCAGCGGCCAAGGGCCGTTCCCAGCCGGGCGGCTGCTCTTTGATCGGTTACCGCGACATGGACGACATTCTCGCGGCCCATCGCCATAGATAGGGCGTCGCGGTCCAGAGGCAAGATGAGGCCAGCAAGATCGGTACCCTCGGCCTCCTGCCCGACGCGCAGCGCCTGGTCGAGTTTCCGGCTGCCGTCAGGCCGCGCGTCCGCCGCATGGAGCAGCATGACGACCTGCCCCCGGCGCGCGGCGACATCGATCTTCTCCGACCCGATGATCAGCATGGAAGACCGCGCCTCCAGCCCCAGCCGGTCGAGCAGCGCCTGTTTCAACGCCATGTCGATCCGCTCAGGCAGATCCGCTTCCAGGGTGAAGTCGCCGGTCTTGAAGGCGCGGGCCAGCCCGCCTTTCAGTTTGCCATTGGCCAGCGCCTTTTCCAGCTCCGCGCGGGACACGCCAATCCACGCGCCGCGCCCGGGCGCCTTGGCGCGGACATCGGGCGCGACCTGCCCGTCGGGGCCAAGCGCAAGACGCACCAGCCCTTCGGGATCGGCGCGATCACCGGAAAGTATGCAACGGCGCTCGGTCACAGGCCCCTCCCATAATCCGGGAGGGGTGTGATCGTGCTCTGGCCTTCGCTAAATCCTAGCGTGTCATTGGGGAGTTTCCGCAACAGCGTCCTCCCCAGCTTCCGCTTCCTCGTCCGCAAACCAGTGCGCACGGGCAGCCATGATGGTTTCGTTGCCCTGTTCCTCGGAGAGGCCATATTCGGCAAGAATGCCGCCCTTGTCCTCTTGCGCGTCGCGGCGGCGGCGTTGATCCACCCGCTTCTTCTGCACCAGTTCGTCGGTGGCGAGATCGGCCAGATCGTCGAGCGTCTTGATGCCCGCCTTGCCCAACGTTACCAGCATCGCTTCGGTCAGATGCGGCATTTCGGCCAGCGCATCCTCGACGCCCAGACCACGGCGTTCCTCGCGGGCGGCGGCTTCGCGACGCTCCAGTGCTTCCTGCGCGCGGCTCTGCAGTTCCTCGGCCAGTTCGTCGTCGAAGCCTTCGATCGAGGCCAACTCGTCGATGCCGACATAGGCGACCTCTTCCAGCTCGCCGAAACCTTCGGCGACCAGCAGCTGCGAAAGGGTTTCGTCGACGTCCAGCTCGTTCTGGAACATCTCGGAGCGCTGCACGAATTCCTTCTGGCGCTTCTCGCTGGCGTCGGCCTCGGTCATGATGTCGATCGCCGAGCCGGTCAGCTGGCTGGCGAGACGGACATTCTGGCCACGGCGGCCAATCGCGAGCGAAAGCTGATCGTCGGGAACGACAACCTCGATCCGGCTTTCATCCTCATCGATGACGACGCGGCTGACGGTCGCGGGCTGGAGGGCGTTGACGACGAAGGTCGCCGTGTCTTCCGACCAGGGGATGATGTCGATCTTCTCGCCCTGCATCTCCTGCACGACGGCCTGCACGCGGCTGCCCTTCATGCCGACGCAGGCACCGACGGGGTCGATGCCGGAATCGCGGCTGATGACGCCGATCTTCGCACGGCTGCCCGGGTCGCGAGCGGCGGCCATGATCGTGATGATGCCGTCGTAGATTTCCGGCACTTCCTGCGCGAACAGCTTCTTCATGAAGTCGGGGTGCGCACGGCTGAGGAAAATCTGCGGCCCGCGGTTCTCGCGGCGCACATTCAGGATGATCGAGCGGATGCGGTCGCCGACACGGACGACTTCGCGCGGAATCTGCTGGTCGCGGCGAATGACGCCCTCGGCCCGGCCCAGGTTGACGACGACATGGCCGAACTCGACCGACTTGACGACGCCGGTGATGATCTCACCCACGCGGTCCTTGAACTCCTCATGCTGACGCTCGCGCTCGGCATCACGGACCTTCTGGAAGATCACCTGCTTGGCGGACTGCGCGTCGATACGGCCAAGGTCGATCGGGGGCAGCGGATCGACGATGAAGTCGCCGACAGCGGCGTCCTTCTGCAGCTTCTGGCCCTGCTTCAGGTCCACCTGCTTGAAATAGTCCTCAACGGCCTCGACAACCTCGACGACGCGCCACAGGCGCAGGTCGCCGGTGTCCGGGTCCAGCTTGGCGCGAATATCGTTCTCTGCGCCGTAGCGGGCGCGGGCCGCGCGCTGGATCGCATCTTCCATCGCCTCGATGACGATGGCCTTGTCGATCATCTTCTCGCTGGCGACGCTGTTGGCGATCGCGATCAGTTCGGCCCTGTTGGCGGAAATGGCATTGGCCATCGTTGGAACCCTTATCCTTCCGTTTCGATTTCGTCCGCGCCCTGCGAGGAGAGCGGCATGGTAGCAGAAATGAGCGCGTCGGTCAGCACCAGCTTCGCGCTGTTGATATTGGCGAAGGCGATGACGACCTCGCCCACCTTGGCGTCGTGCAGTTGGACGTCCTCGCCCTCCAGCCCGATCAGCAATCCCTTGAACGTCTTGCGCCCCTCGAACGCTTCATGAACGGTGACGCGGGCCTCATGTCCGGCCCAGTCGACAAAGTCGTGCAGCCGCGTCAGCGGCCGGTCGATGCCCGGCGAGCTGACCTCAAGCCTGTAGGCCTCCTCGATCGGATCGGTCTCGTCCAACAGGTCCGACAGGCGGCGCGAGATCATCGCGCAATCCTCGATCACCAGCTGCCGCGTTTCGGCCCGCTCCGCCATGATCTGCAGCGTGCGCTCGTCCCCGGCCCCGAACAGCTTCACGCGCACGAGGTCAAAGCCCAAGGCCTTCACCTCGGGTTCGATCATCTGCGTCAGTGCGGCGATATCCGCCATCGGGTCTCCGTATAAGACAGGTAAGTTCGTTGCCGCCGGTTCCTTTCGGAGCCGGCCCTGACATGTTTGACGATGTAGGTAAGCACCGGCGATATAGGCAGACATGCAATGTTACGCAACTGATTTGCGCAATGGCCATTATCCCTATGCGGAATCCCCCATTCCGCTCGGGCAAACGGAGACCAGACGATGCGAAAACTATCTGCGACGGCCCTGCCGCTGATCCTTCTTGCCTGCTCGGCCGGCGCGCCGGCGGAGAGTCAGCCGGCGGACAAGCCCTTCAAAACATCCGTCATCGCCGATTTTGACTCGCCCTGGGCCATGGCCTTCCTGCCCGATGGACGCATGCTGGTGACGGAGAAGGCTGGCGAGATGCTGCTGTTCGATCCAAAGAACGGCACGAAGATTCCCGTCGCCGGCATCCCAAAGGTCGACAGCGAGGGTCAGGGCGCGCTGATGGATGTCGTTCTCGCCCCCCAGTTCGCCAGCAACGGGATCGTCTATTTCAGTTTCTCGGAAGCTGGCGCAGGTGGCAAGGGTGTGGCGCTCGCCACCGGCAAATTCGATCAGGCAAGCGACGGCACGACGAAGCTCGACGGCGTGAAGGTCATCTTCCGCGCCGATCCCAAGGTTGAGGGCAACGGCCATTATTCCGGACGCATCGCCTTCTCCCCCGACGGCCGCTACCTGTTCTTCACCAATGGCGAACGGCAGAAATTCGACCCCGCGCAGGACCCGAAATCGACGCTGGGCAAGGTGTTACGCCTGAACCTGGACGGCACGCCCGCGCGCGGTAACCCGCTTTCGTCGAAAGGCTTCAATCCCGCCATCTGGTCCTATGGCCACCGCAATCTGCTCGGCATCGCCTTCGACGGGGACGGACGCCTGTGGGAGCAGGAGATGGGTCCGGAGGGCGGCGACGAGATCAACCTGATCAAGCCCGGCCTCAACTATGGCTGGCCCAAGGCGTCGAACGGCACCCATTATGACGGTCGAGACATACCCGACCACAAGACGGGCGATGGCTTTGAGGCGCCCAAGGTGTGGTGGAATCCTTCCATCTCTCCGGCGGGCCTCGCCTACTATACCGGTGCGATGTTCCCACAGTGGAAGGGGTCGCTGTTCTTGGGCGGCCTATCCAGCCAGGCCCTTGTCCGCGTGAAGATCAACGGCGAGAGTGCGTCGAAGGCCGACCAGTGGGTCATGGGCGCCCGCATCCGCGAAGTCGAACAGGGACCGGACGGAGCGCTCTGGGTGCTGGAGGATGGCGCCAAGGGTTCGCAAGGGCGGTTGTTGAAATTGACGCCGGCGGGGTGAGTTTGCTGCGGGTATTTCTAAACCTTCTATAATTCGTCATTCCCGCGAAAGCGGGAACCCATCTCTCCCCATGCGACCAAGTTGCCCAAGGTGTGTTGGGTCGCCACTTGCGCGGGGATGACGGAGGGTTGAGAAATCTAATCCACCTCCGTTCGTATCGAGCGAAGGTTTAGAGCGGGTCCACTCACCCTACACACACACGCCTTCTGGCCTAACCCCTCCCAACCGGCTAAAGGCCGCCGCCATGCTGCGCCTCTCCGAAATCAAGCTGCCGCTCGGGCATCCGCCTGAGGCCCTGCGCCCCGCCATACTCGAACGGCTCCGCATCGCGTCCGAGGAATTGATGGACTTCACCGTCGCACGGCGCGCCAATGATGCGCGCAAGAAATCTGCGATCCTGATGGTCTATTCGATCGACGTGACCGTCGCGGACGAAGCGGCGATCCTGAAAAAGTTCGCCAACGATCCGCATGTCCGGCCCACGCCCGATACGGGCTATCACCCAGTCGCCGACTTCCACGGAGTGAAGCGCGACAAGCGCCCCGTCGTCATCGGCGCGGGACCTTGCGGCCTCTTCGCCGGTCTCATCCTCGCCCAGATGGGCCTGCGCCCGATCATCCTGGAACGCGGCAAGGTCGTGCGGGAACGGACCAAGGATACCTGGGGCCTGTGGCGGCGCAGCGTGCTCAATCCGGAATCCAACGTCCAGTTCGGCGAAGGCGGCGCAGGCACATTCTCCGACGGCAAGCTTTACAGCCAGATCAAGGACCCGCGCTTTCTCGGTCGCAAGGTGCTGACCGAGTTCGTCAAGGCCGGCGCGCCGCCGGAAATCCTGACCGAGGCGCATCCGCACATCGGCACCTTCCGCCTCGTCACGATGGTCGAAAGCATGCGCCGGACGATCGAGGGCTTAGGCGGCGAATATCGGTTCGAGCGCCGGGTCGAGGATTTCGACATCGTCACAGCGCCGGACGGCGCGCGGCGGCTGCGTGGACTGCATCTCCACACCGGCGAATATCTGGAGGCGGACCATGTCGTCCTCGCCGTGGGCCACAGCGCGCGCGAAACCTTCCGCACACTGTACGAGCGCGGCGTGGAGATCGAGGCCAAGCCCTTCTCGATCGGCGTCCGCATCGAACATCCGCAATCCTGGATCGACCGGGCGCGCTTCGGCCCTTGCGCCGGCCATCCGGACCTCGGCGCGGCGGCGTACAGCCTGTCCCATCATTGCAGCAACGGACGCACTGTCTACAGCTTCTGCATGTGTCCGGGAGGCCGGGTGGTGGCGGCGACATCGGAACCGGGCCGCGTCGTCACCAACGGCATGAGCCAATATTCCCGCAAGGAGTTCAACGCCAATTCGGGCATCGTTGTCGGCATCGAGCCGGCGCGCGATTATCCCGGCCATCCGCTCGCGGGCATCGACCTGCAACGCCACTGGGAATCCCTCGCCTTCGTCGCAGGCGGCTCAACCTATCAGGCGCCGGGGCAGAAGGTCGGCGATTTCCTGGCCCAGCGCGCGTCGAAGGAATTCGGCGAGGTGCTGCCCTCCTATCGCCCGGGCGTACACCTGACCGACCTGCGCGAATGCCTGCCCGATTTCGTGACCGACGCGATCCGGGAGGCCCTGCCCGCGTTCGGCCGCCAGATCCCCAATTACGATCATCCCGACGCCGTGATGACGGGCGTGGAGACGCGCACCTCTTCCCCCATCCGCCTCAATCGCGGCAAGGATTTTCAGAGCGTCAACACGCAGGGCCTGTTCCCCGCCGGCGAAGGCGCTGGCTTTGCCGGCGGCATCCTGTCTGCCGGAGTCGATGGCATCAAAGTCGCCGAAGCGGTCGCCGCGCGAATTCTGGCGGAGGGCTGACGCGCCCCGATTACACGACGTCGCCGAACATCAGCCAGACCAGCGCGAACCAGGCGATCAGGCCAATGACGCCGATGATGACGCCCATCCGCTCGCGAAACCAGCTCTGCCGGATATCCTCTTCATCATCCATGCGTCGGCGATAGCTGAGGTCGGGCCTTCCGCGCAACGCCGGTTGCTTTCGCCCCGAACACAGCCATAGGCCCGCCTCTCTACATTACTGCGCGTAAAGCGCCTTCGCGTCCGCCCGGAACGCCGCCCCGCTGCCGTTGCGCGAATAGAACATATGCCCGCCCGGATACACGTCCAGCCGGATACGTGAGGGCGTGCCAAAGGACGGCATCTGGTCGATGATCAGTTGCGACCCGAAAAAGGGGCATGACAGGTCGTTATAGCCATGGACGATCATCACCTTCATGCGCGGGTCGTTCGCGATGGCCTTGCGCAGGTCGGTGACCGGCGAATCCTTGGCTTGCCCATTGTCCCATGCCGCATTCACCTCATAGGACAGCGCATTGTAGCGGGCGTCGATCTTCCATCCCACGGTGCGGGTGATGAAATCCACCATCGCGCTGGTGGTCGGCGCAATCAGGGCGTTGAGGATCGGGTCGCCCGACTGCTGCTGCGCTGCGCCGGGGAACGGGTCCCAGGCGGTGACATTGCTGTCGTAGACGCTGCCGATCTTGCCCTGATCGCGGTGGCTTTCGCGCAGGAACGTGCCGATATCGACCCGGCCGCCAAGCCGCGCGACCAGATTGCGGTCCAGGCCAGTCAGTTGCGTGACAGTGTCCACCATGCGTCCCGTCGCCGCCGGGTCCGATCGACCGGCGAAGAAATCCGTGGCGAACTGGCCGCGGGTGTAGGCCTCCACCGGCGCCATCGTCTGCGCGGAGAGCCTGCCCTCCCGCTCCAGCTTCGCCGCCGCCATCGACGGCAGGTTGATCATCCAGGGAAGCGGCGACAGCGCCGTGCCATCTCCAACAGCGGCGGGGTCGAGATAGGGCGACACCATGACGATGCCGTTGACCCCCACGCCAAGCTGCGTCTGCAACTCCAGCGCGATCCGCGGCGCGCGATAGCCGCCATAACTTTCGCCGATGACATATTTGGGCGAACGCAGCCGCCCGTTCTTGACCAGCCAGTCATAGACGATGCGCGAGAGATATTTGATGTCCGTCTCGGTCGTGAAGAAGCTCTTCTTCGTCTTGTCCGCTTCCTGCAGGCTGCGGCTGAAGCCCGTGCCGACCGGATCGATGAAGACGAGATCGGTGAAATCGAGCCAGCTGTTCGCATTGTCCTTCAGCATCGGCGAGTCGGACGGCGCATCTCCCTCGTCGCCAAACTGGACACGCTTGGGGCCTATCGCGCCCAGGTTCAGATAGACCGAGGACGCGCCCGGCCCGCCGTTGAACGCGAAAGTGACGGGACGGTCCGGCGATCCGCCAGGCACGACATAGGCGGTGTAAACGACCTCGGCGATGGTCTTTCCCTTGTCGTCGCGCACCGGAATATGGCCGACCGTGGCGTCATAGCCGATCTTCGATCCGCCGATGAGCGCCGCCTGCTTGACTGTCTTGTCCTCAGAAAAGGGCGCGGGCTTCGCCTCATCGTCCTTCTTCGCTTCGTCCGATTTGGCCCCGTCAGACTTGGCCTCGCCCGCCTTCTCCGGCTCCGCCCTAACGGACTGGAGCGGGATGGCCGCGAGTGTCGCCATCGCCACGATTGTCTTGGTCCAGCGACGCATAATCCATTCCTTTTACATGGTCTTAAGCGCCATCATGGCCCTACGCCACGACAGGAGCAAGCCGCTCAGCTTGAAGGTCTTCGGCGTTGAAGGTATCAGCATGTCCTCCTTTTATTCCAAGGATGGGCAGAGCCATGAATTTCCTCCCCGCAGCACCGCCGCACCGCACCGCCGCCAAGGAAATTCGCGCTTATGTCTCCTTCGATCACTATATCCCTTCTCGGCTGGTCCACGCCTGACGGCAGGGCCGTCCTCTCAGGGCTGGACCTGAGTTTCACGCAAGAGCGCACCGGCATCGTCGGTCGGAACGGCACCGGCAAGACCACGCTGCTCAGGCTGATCGCCGGCGCGCTCCAGCCTTCTTCGGGCAGGATTACCGTCAACGGCACGGTCGGTACTTTGCGTCAGATGGTGCAGGTGGACCCTGAAGACACCATTGCCGATCTTTTCGGGGCATCCGCAGGTCTCGCATTGCTGAACAAGGCAGAGGTGGGCGAAGCTGACATGGATGATCTGGCCGAAGCCGATTGGACCCTGGAGCCGCGCATCCTCTCGGCGCTTGGTAGCGTCGGGCTGGACGCGGAGGTGAACACGCGCCTCAGCGCCTTGTCCGGCGGCCAGCGAACGCGCGCGGCGATGGCGGCCGTGATCTTCGCCGAACCCGATTTCCTGCTGCTGGACGAACCCACCAACAATCTGGACCGGGAGGGGCGACAAGCGCTGCTGGACATCCTCACCGACTGGCGGGCCGGGGCGATCATCGTTAGCCATGACCGCGAACTGCTGGAAACGATGGATGCGATCGTCGAACTGACGACGCTAGGAACAACCCGCTACGGCGGAAACTGGAGCGCCTACCAGACCCGCAAGGCGATAGACTTGGCGGCTGCTCAGCAGGAACTGGAAACCGCCGAACGGCACATGGCAGAGATCGGCCGGAAGGCGCAGCAGGCCGTCGAGCGCAAGCAGCGGCGCGATTCGACCGGCAAGGCAAAGGGCGCGCGCGGCGACATGCCGAAAATCCTGATCGGCATGCGCAAGGAGCAAGCGCAAAACAGCGGCGCGGACAATGCCCGACTTGCCAATCGCCAGCGCGCCGAGACAGCGGAAACCGTGAAGGCGGCTCGAGAGCGCGTCGAGATATTGGAACCGTTTGCGGTGACGATCGCGCCGACCCGCCTGCCCGCCAGTAAGACTGTGCTGAAGCTGGAGCATGTGACGGGCGGGCATGACCCGACAAATCCGGCGATCGTCGACCTGTCCTTCACGATTACCGGACCGGAGCGGATCGCGCTGACGGGTCCCAATGGATCAGGCAAGACGACCCTGCTGGCTATGATATCCGGGCAACTATCGCCGCTGTCGGGCCGAATCGAACGCGGAACCGCCTTTGCCATGCTGGATCAAACAGCGGGCCTGCTGGACCCAGGCCAGTCGATCGCGGATAATTTCCGGAGACTGAACCCGGATGCGGGAGAGAATAGCTGCCGCGCGGCACTCGCCCGTTTCCGGTTCAGACGCGGCATTGCAAATCGTCTCGACGCTCAGCGGCGGGCAGATGCTGCGTGCGGGCCTGGCCTGCATCCTGGGAAGCTCGGCCCCTCCCCCGCTGCTGATACTGGACGAACCGACCAATCATCTGGACCTCGACTCGATCGCTGCGGTGGAGGCAGGGCTTACCGCCTATGACGGTACATTGCTGGCGGTCAGCCATGACGAGGCATTCCTGAAGGCGATAGGCATCGAGCGACGGATCGCGCTTCCATGACAATCTCGCTGCCAACCCCCTTGCCCCTGCCCCCGCACCGGCCTATCGGGTGCGCGAAACCCCGCAAAGGAAGCGACCGGACATGAAAGCCCGCATCTTCGTCACCCTGAAAGGCGGCGTCCTCGACCCGCAAGGCCGGGCGATCCATCACGCGCTCGAAGGCTTGGGCTTTGGCGGCGTGAATGATGTGCGCGCGGGCAAGCTCATTGAACTGGACTTGGCCGACGGCACCAGCGATGCGGATATCGACGCGATGTGCAAGAAGCTGCTCGCGAACACCGTCATCGAAAACTATCGGATCGAAAAGGGCAACTGACCATGAAGAGCGCGGTCATCGTCTTCCCGGGAAGCAATTGCGACCGCGATCTGGCTGTCGCCTTCGAAAAGGTCAGCGGCCGCAAGCCGGAGATGATCTGGCATCGCGAAACGGACCTTCCGGACGATATCGACCTGATCGGCGTGCCCGGCGGCTTTTCCTACGGCGACTATCTGCGTTCGGGCGCGATGGCGGCGCGGTCACCGGTGATGCAGGCGGTGGCGAAGGCGGCGGAGCGCGGCGCATTCGTTCTGGGCATCTGCAACGGTTTCCAGGTGCTGACCGAGACCGGCCTGCTGCCCGGCGCGCTGCTGCGCAACGCGGGCGGGCATTTCGTGTGCCGCGATGTGGCCCTGACCGTCGAGAACAGCCAGACCGCCTTTACCAGCCGCTATGAAGCGGGCGAAGCCATCACCTTCCCGGTGGCCCATCATGACGGCAATTATTTCGCCGACGACGCGACGCTCGACAAGCTCGAGGGTGAAGGCCGCGTGGCCCTGCGCTATGCAGAATCCGTGAATGGATCAGCGCGGCAGATCGCGGGTATCCTGAACGACGCCGGCAATGTGCTTGGCATGATGCCGCATCCGGAGCGGGTGATCGAGCCGGCGCATGGCAGCATTGACGGTCGGCGCTTATTCGAGGGGCTGGTCGAGAGCTTCCTGGCGAAGGCTTGAACGCCGAACCAAAAATACATCCCTGAAAACGCGAACGGCCAAATACAGGCTCACTAGTAGCGCAATTCCAACCGCAGCTTCGATCATCATCCCCTGTGAACTGGTCAGAGCGTCATGCCGCGCGCGGTCGTCAGCGAGAATAAACGCAAGCGCGATAGGCCCCATGAAAATCATCGTCGCAATGTAGGGTGCCGGATCTTGTCCTTTCTGAAAGCCGACCCACAGCCCCATCCCGACGCACGACAAAAAATACACCAAGCCGAGCAGGATCAACGCCAGGCCGAAAAACGTAGCGAATGAAAGCATGATCGCCCTAATCATGCGCGTCTGGCCGCATGAAACTCTTGTTGCGCCAGCGCATCACCAGGATCAGCACCGTGGGCAGGAACATCGTGTTTACTATGTCGTGCCGCGAGGCGGGCCAGTTGCTCTCAATACTCCCCACCGGCTGATTCATGTCGATGAACTCGTTCATGCACTCCACCACGAACAGCAGCAGATAGGGCAGTGGGTGATAAAGCCGCCGCCGTGTAACCAGCGCGAAGAACAGCAGCAGCAATATGCTCACATGCACATGGAGGGCATCGGCCGACAGGTCGAGATAGTCCTCGATCGCCGTCTTCATGCCACCCCACACTATGGCGATATCGGTCACGGTCATCTGTGCGATCAGATGCGCGTGCGGAACGGCGTGAAATCGGTGCTGGTGTCATAGACATCCAGCCCTTCGCGACGCTTCAGGAAACCGACAATTGCATAGGTTGCCGGCGTCAGCAGCACTTCCCAGCCCACCTTCATCGCCCAGTTCGTGACCATGACCAGCGCCACCTGATGCGTCTGCCAGATGCCCAGAAAGGCGAGCGGATAGAAGATCAGGCTGTCCACCCCCTCCCCGATGATCGTCGAGCCTATGGTGCGGCTCCACAGATGCTTGCCCTGCGTCATCAGCTTCATTTTGGCGAGCACGAAGCTGTTGGCGAACTCACCCGCCCAAAAGGCGATGAGCGAAGCGGCGACGATCCGCCAGGTGTTACCGAACACAGCCTCATAAGCCTTCTGGTCGGGCCAGCCGGCGGCGGGCGGGAGGCTGACGACGACATAGCTCATCAGCGCCATGAACAGCATCGCGCCGAACCCCGCCCATACGCAGCGGCGCGCACGGGCGTAGCCATAGACCTCCGTCAGCACATCGCCGATCACATAGCCCAACGGAAAGAACAGGATACCCGCGCCGAAGGTGAAACCGCCGACATTCGCCAGCTTCGCCGCGCCGATCAGGTTCGACAACAGGAGGATCGCTACGAAAGCCGCCATGAAGAAATCGAAATAGCGCAACTGCCGTGTGCCGAGCGCCGCGGCGTCGACCTTGGCGATTGTAGAGGAGTGCGCAGCGGTGGCGGGATCGATCATGACCATTCGCCCTGCATATCCTGCCGCACCCACTTTGCAATCCATCATGGCGCATTGCAGCATTTGCAACGAAGCGCGGTGGCGGTTATGGCCCTGCCCCAGAGCGCCCGTAGCTCAGTTGGATAGAGCACCCGCCTTCTAAGCGGGTGGTCGCAGGTTCGAATCCTGCCGGGCGCGCCACACAGTCTGCGATTTTGCGGACATGCAGATATCCGGCAGATCAATGAAATTATGCCCGCAGTTCCGGGGGCTTGCAGAGGCGGTCTTTCCGATGGGTGGCTGCAGACTGTTTTGGAGCCGCCGACGCGGAATTTTAGCGCCTTTATCTGCACCCCCCGCAATAGTGTCCACCCTCTGGCGGATTGCCAGAGGGTGGAATCGGAGATGCAGATACTTAGTTAGGCAAAGCCAAGGAGTTGGCGCTGCTCGCTCCAGCGGATTGGGAGGTCGGGCATGCGCAAAAGCCGGCGGGCTGTCAGATGCACCGGCTGCTTCCCCTCAAGAATCGCGGCGATGATGTCGGGGGCCAGAAATGACAGCTTGGCCATGCGCGCAAGATGGCGACGGCTGTAGTCCCCCTCGCCAAGCGGCGTCTCATCGAACAAGCGGATGCGGGCGTTATGCGCATTGGCGATGAGCGTGATGAGAACAGTGTCGCGGTTTTCCAAGACGGGGAGCTGCGGCGCGATGACCAGCCGAATCTCCCGACCGCGCCTTACCAGCGTCGAGCGCATCAAGATGGGCATCCGGTCGAGCAACGGGATGTTGGCGCCCAACTGCAGCTGGAGAGCCTTCGCCAACCCAGCAACACTGACTGATGCATCCAGCTGCGAGTCGCCGATAATGATCTGCAGATCGCAACGCTGCAGGAGCGCGATGGCATCGCTTTGCTTATTCGCGCGAAGCGTGGTCTGCAGACGGGTAGCGGCAGCGCGAATCGTTGACACATCGTCTGCGCGCATCGCGGTATTTCCGAAGTTGCTCATCAATCCAACCGGGTTAGAAAGGACGGCGTTAATGGCATCCAGAGCCGCAGCTTCAACTTCACCCGCCGGGATACGGATCGGTGCAGCCTCCGTTCGATCCTGGGTCAGCGGCTCCTGCATAGTGACATAGTAACGGTATCGCCTGCCGCCCTTGCTGGCGTGGGTGGGTGTCAGTTTTCTTCCGGATGCATCGCTGAGCATGCCAGCAAGCAGGCTGGGCTCGTCTGCATTCTTGCCAGTCTTGCGATCTACACCGCTTACTTCCAGCTTCGCCTGCACCGCATTCCACAGATCGTCCTCGACGATGCTGTCATGCTCGCCCGGATAGATATTGTCGTGATGGACGATCTCACCACGATAGAGCCGGTTGGACAGGAGATGATAGAGTGCTCCACGATCGAAGGGCTTACCACCGACGATCTTGCCGCTTGACCATTTCTGGACCTTTGAGAGCAGCTTCTCCTGCGCGAGCATGAAGGCAAGCTCCCGCACGCTGTTAGCACGGAGATAGGAGCGCATAATATGGCGGACCAGCTCGGCTTCTGGCTCATTGACCACCAGCTTGCGCTCGACAACATCATAGCCGAGCGGCACCCGTCCACCCATCCACATGCCCTTGCGCTTGGATGCAGCAATCTTGTCGCGGACACGCTCGCTGATCACTTCCCGCTCAAACTGGGCGAAGGATAACAGGACGTTGAGAGTCAGCCTTCCCATGCTGCTTGTGGTGTTGAACGCCTGGGTGATGCTGACAAAGCTGGCTCCGGCGGCGTCAAGGACGTCAACGATCTTGGCAAAGTCTGACAGGGCGCGGGTCAGGCGGTCGACCTTATACACGACGATGACATCCACCCTGCCCGCCTTCACCTCGGCGAGCAGCTGTTTGAGACCGGGACGGTCCATATTGCCGCCGGTGAAGCCGCCATCATCATAATGGTCCGGCAGCATCACCCAGCCCTCATGCCGCTGACTGGTGATATACGCCGCACAGGCTTCACGCTGCGCATCCAAGCTGTTGAACTCCTGGTCGAGCCCCTCCTCGGTGGACTTGCGAGTGTAGATCGCGCAGCGGCGTTGCTTCGGCGCACCGCTGTCTTTGGGCTGAGGCCGCTTAGCCATGGCTGACTGCCCTGCCCCCTCTTAGGCCGAAGAAGCGCGGGCCTGACCAGATCGCCCCGGTGATATGCTGGGCAATCTGGGAGAGAGAGCTGTAGACCTCATCCTTATATAGGTAGCCGTCTTCGCGGATCATCACATGATGGCTGACACCCTGCCATTCACGCACGAGGCGGGTGCCTGTGCGGATCTGGGTATTCGGCGTGAAGGTGATGGCCCCCTTCCTCGCCAGCTGACCGGCGAGCTTGGACAGTTCTTTCGCGTGACCGGGTTCCAGTCCGCCGACCGCCTGCTCCTGCAGTCGATAAGCCAGTCCACGGATAAGAAGTTGCGGGCCGACGTCGGGTGCTGCCACCCTATATAGCTGGAGCCAATGCCCGCGAAGCTGCGCCAGCGACATCGTCGCCAGCGCAGTCAATTTATCCTCCAGGCTGGCCACCGGTTATGCCGCCTGTACCAGCTCATAGCAGGTGATGTCCGATCGCTTGCCCTTGTTGATCTGATGCCCCTTCTTGCGGAGACCCGTCAGCGCAGCCCGCATAGTGTGAGGAAGCCAGCCGGTTGCGCGGACGAGATCATCAAGAGTAGCCCCTTCCGCGCGGGAAAGCAGGTCGATGACCATCGCGGTCTTGGTGGGATAGGCAGGCAATGCCAGAGGCGCCTCATTGGCCGGCGCAGCACTTTCAGACTGTTGCGACCCATCGCTATCACCGGGTGCTATTGCTGCCCGACCGGTATCGGTGATGACGACAGCAATCCCCTGTCCGTCTTCTTCGCGCCAGAAATCCGTCCCATCGGCAGCGAGGATCTCCTGGGCGAAGCCGCGACTGATCAATGTCGCAACAGTTTTGCGGATGCGGGCGGCACCGGTGCCCAGACTTTCTGGTGGTGGTAGCAAACTACCATCCGGGCGGCTCGCGGCGGTGCTCAGCAGGATGATCTGGATGTCGGTCAAAGTTGTCATGGGTGGTCTCCTGATGGAGCCGCGCAATGCCGCTCCCACCACCCACAGCCCCGTCAGTCAGACTGACTAGGGCAGCGGCCACAACTCGAGCCGCGATTCGATAACCCACCGTTCGCTCTGTTCGCCAGCGAAGTCGAATGGAATGTGGAGAGGCCCGAAAGCTGGATATGGACTGTGCCGCCAGGATCGTCCCTTGTGTCCGCAAGGAGGACTGCACATGGACGATCCCGCAAGAAAGGACCTCATAGGACACCTGTTCGCCTTGGTAACAGCGAAGCTGGAAGACGCCTCAGCACTTGCGGGAGAGGGTCAGGCGGCTGACGAGACTCAGATTGAAGATCTCGTAGCGGCCATTGATCGCCTGGTTAGCGATGCACATGCCCTGACCAGCGCAATTGCTATTGTCTAACCATCCACGCAAAATCTGCTGGTCTGATAATGTCGTAAGCTGGGACTTTCCGGAATGACGGCTTGTGGGAACTGAGTTGGGTAAAGCCGACATTCACATGCGACTTTCGCCGCCTGAAATTAGGCGGGAGGTTTCCACCCGCTGATCAATTAGTTCGGAGACCGGCTTACGTCAGGGCGATCGCTATCATGATAATTTGAGAAAACTATCTGACTGGCCGTTGAGACAGGGCGCCGCGTTGATTCATCGCGGATGTGCCTTGGCAGCGGACCAAATAGCTGTATTGAGCGCGGCGGATTTTCTTTTTAATTCCTGCTTGCCGGTCGATATGCTTCGGACGTGGTTCAGGATTGGCCTAGCTATCACCCGAACCACCTAGAGAGCGAAAAGAGATTAGAACTGCTTACCAGGAGAGTTCCTTGTTAACGTTTGCAAGTACCCAACGCATGCTGATGCTCTGCAAAAACATTTGCCAAGATCGAGGGCCAAGGAAATGCGTTTGATTTCCCCGCTCCCAAATAGCAACAGCACGACCCGCTAAACCGGCTGCGTGAGCACGACGCTCAAGCTCTTCAAGCAATTCCGAACGGGCATGATCGGTCTTCATTCCGAAAGTCCGGTCCAGGGGAAATATGATCATGTTTTGGCCCTGCTCATTTATATGAGCGGCCTTTAGCTTCGGCATTTTCGACCTCCTGTGTAACGATAAGAGGCTGACAGACCGTCGTCTATCAGCCTCGTCAGATTACTTCGGATGCTTGATCCGCTCGTGCTCCGTCGTCTTCGGGTTGCGATTGGCGTAACGTTCGGTCACGAAACGTCCGTTTTCAGAGTTCCGATGAGCGTCTTGCGTCGGCACTTTGGACTTAGTCATCTATACTTCCACTTCATCATGTTCGGGATGCCCCGTAAGAGAGTGGCCTAAGTGTTTGCGTCCATCCGAAGCCGTGCTATGCGCACGGTGCTGACCTCTGATGGATCGCGTCCTATACAGGGCCACGATACAGTACAGAACCACCTAGGGTGCGGCGGCAAACCGCACCCTAGCTTGCAGCTAAACCAGCCCTTTTTGATAACGATGCCTCGCGGCTAGGGATGGCTAAGCCTGAACTGCATTCACCACAATCATCCAGCTTTGGCAAGTTAATGTTGCCAACAAATCAATTTTTGTTGCCTAAACGGCTTTTTTGCTTCATTGAATCGTTCATTATGTTGCCTGATAGCGAGGATAGTTTCCAGAATGACCGAACGGAAGGGTGCTCTTCAGCCAAGCTTGGCTCTACCCGAAGCCACAGATGCTGCGAGCATTGTTGACGATATTTATGCCCGTACGATCGAAGCTGCTGTCGAAGGTAATCTAGATGGTCTTCGTAAAGCAGCTTCTGACTTTATTTCCATTCACGAAGCCGGCGGACGTCATTCGTTCGGTAAGCGCATCGCTAGCGCACTTCGCCGCCGATCGACTTCAGTTGATCAAATGCGTTCCCTCGAGCGCTTGCCGGTCGATAATAAGTCTCGTTCATCCTTAATCGAGGAGCAGCCCTGGCCGACAACACCGTTGATCCTTTCTGACCAACAGGATCAGGTTCTTAAGCGCTTTATTCTTGAGCACCGCGCATCAGAGGCCCTGTATGAGGCCAATCTTGCAATGCGCTCAAACCTTCTTCTTTCTGGTCCGCCCGGAACGGGAAAGTCCTTTATCGCAGGACATATAGCTGCGAAGTTGGGCCTGCCTTTGTATGTTGTTCGCCTGGATGCGCTAATATCGTCTCTTCTAGGAGATACTGCAAAGAATATACGGGCAGTATTCGACTTTGCAAACCACTCCTCCTCGTTCTTGTTTGTCGACGAGATCGATGCTGTCGCAAAGCGAAGGGATGATCAACGGGAACTTGGAGAGATAAAGCGCGTAGTTAATACGCTTATACAAGGCCTGGACAGCGTGTCTTCAAATACAGTAATCATAGCGGCAACGAATCATTCTCATTTGCTTGATCCAGCTATATTCAGGCGCTTTCCCTACTCTTTAGACGTGCCACTTCCAGACTCGGCTATGCGCGAGCAACTCTGGGAAACCTATCTCGGCAACAGTGACCTTGGTGAGGTAACAGCCCTAGCTACAATATCGGAAGGTCTTTCGGGGTCAGACATTCGAGATTTGGCTACCTCGGCCCGCAGGGCATCGATAATTCTGGAGGCACCTTTGGATGTCACAGCACTCGCATGGTCGGTTCTGAACAGCAATACGACGGCGCTATCTTTGCCGCCGATTGATGGCCTACCTAACGACGCACGTCGCAAATTGAACGCTGATCTTGCAGCAATCGGGTCTCTAACATTTAAGGAAATCGGCGCTTTAACAGGAGTGTCGAAACAGGCCGCCATGCGCATGGCAAAGGCGCATGGGTCTAAGTTCGATGGGGGAGAGGGTGATGCCGGATAGTCGTAGGGTTGTCCAAAATCCGGTTTTGAAGCTGCTGACGGTTCCAACGCGCGAGGGTATAACGGCTCGTGGCAAAAGTGATGCTCGAATAAAACCCAAGCTGTTCAGCAAGCGACAGAATTTGATTTTATCGAGAATGAGCGAACTAAGCTCTGCTGCAGCAACGCTTCGAGCGACCCACGGATCAAAGGTGCTTGTGTGGGTTGGCCTCGATGAGGACTCACAGGCCCCTACACTGACGCCCGGCGACCTGTTATCCCTGTCGACCGGTGCACCGCTGCTTTTTGCTTGGCGCGATGGTTACGTCGCTGAGTTTTCACCGTCCGCCTTCGCAAAAATTGAAACAGTTGTGGCCCAAGCTGGCACTCCAGCTATCCGCAGTGATATTTATAGCATAGATCGGATAGAGCTTTTCTCGGCTGCATTATTCGATGGCGAAAGGCTGGATCGAGAATGGGATCGTGCGGCAAAGTCTAGGTCTGGCGACCGCTTATTTAACCTACGTCTCCCTGCCTTCTTAGACGAGGAAGCGCGCCGTTCCGTTGTCGACCGTGTTGGGGTGTTGGCAGCGAGCGGTGATATTCGCCTCCCTGCCGACCGCAGTACGGACGTTATCGGTGAGCAGGATGGCCTAAGAACGAACGATCGATGGCTAACGCCGAGCGAAATGCCGGAAGAGTTAGAGATCGTTGCTACACGCCGATCGCTCACTGTGGCCATACCGACGAAGGCCACCCTGCAAGAGATGATTCTTTCTGGCTCGATTGCTAAGTGGGAAGCCGTTGTCCCGCTTACACCGACTGTTCCTGGACAGGGCGCTGAACCAAATGCGTCTTTTACAGTAGCGGACGATGCGCCGATCGTAGGGGTTATTGATGGCGGCTACACAGGTTCGCGCTACGCGCAAGCAGTGGCCTGGCGACAACTGCCCCCATTGGTATCAAATCATTTAGCTGCTGGCGATCATGGAAATAAGGTGTCGTCTCTGGTTGTTGACGCTCACCTATGGAGCAATCGCCTCAGCTTACCTCAGTTGCAATGTCGGATTGGCGTTGTTCAGGCAGTTCCGAAAGTTGGATCTGGAGTTGGCCTTTTAGATGCCGATATAGTATCGCATGTAGAGAATGCCTTTAAGGCTCATCCGGATACACATGTTTGGAATCTTAGCGCTAATATTGACAAGGATTGCGATGATTACGACATCAGCGACCTAGGTCGTGGTCTCGCCAAGATAAGTAGAGAAAATAACAAGTTATTAATCGTGTCTGCTGGAAATCGAAATGCGGCGGGCTCGAAAATTGCTCCGCCCGCTGATTGTGAGTCAGCTATAGTCGTTTCCGGCAGGATAAGCGATGATACCGGTGCTGTATCAAGCGCATGCTCAAAATCGCGTATAGGGTATGGTCCGGAAGGCATGCTCAAGCCGGAAACGAGCTGGTTCTCTCGTCATCGTGTGGTCGGTGGAGATGTCGTTCAGGGTACGAGCTTTGCAGCGCCATTGGTTTCGCGTCTTGCAGCCCACACCTGGAGCAACCTTGAAGATCCTAACCCGGACCTTGTTAAGGCTCTCCTGCTCAGCGCGTGTGATCTAGATTCGTATCAAGCTGACCTCGGTTTTGGCTCACCAATAAATCCAGAATTTCCATGGATTTGTCCACCGAATGCTGCGGTGCTCGCTTGGACGGCAACGATGTCTGCTCAACAAAGATATTATTGGACTGGTATTCGTATTCCACCGAGTCTCATGAAGGCAGGCAGGTTTGTCGGCCGTGCAAAGCTCGTGGGGGTTCTATGCCCGGAAGTTTCTGAAGATGGTCATCATTATTTCCAGAATAGGCTTGAGACTAATCTGTCTTTTCGCAAACAGAGGCCTGATGGAAAGTGGGATTCGTCTCCAATCGTTGGCTGCCTCAATCCCAATCAAAAAGAGATAGATGCGCGCCGCGACGACAATAAATGGGACCCTGTGCGAGTATACGGTAGCGATTTTTCCGGGCGTAAAGGAATTTCTGTTCCTGGGAGTCAACCGTCGTTGCACGTATACGCAAGAACCTATTGGAGAGACTCTTTTAAGTATGATGGAGAATATCGGAAGGATCTAGAGTCCAATGTCAGCTTCGTTGTGGTTTTGGAATCTACTGATCCTGAAGCCGATACATATAATGAATTCAGAAGGATAATGGCAGAGACGGTAGTCGCGGCCACAGTCGAACAAGATATTGAAATTGACGATTTGTGACATACGGAGAACACCGCCTTGGTCAAGGGGGAGCAGGAGCATATCTTGCTCTGATGGTATCGTCGGCTTCGGCAAGCGGTGCTTCGCGGATCAACATCTCCTTACACAGGAGCAGAGCGCCGGCATAGGAATTGCGAACGGTGAAAAGCGCCTGTGGCAGAGTCGCCTGCGCATAACCCTCGGTTCCCATCTTGATGAAATTGACGGCGTTGGCGAAAATACCGCTCATAGTCTCGTAAGACATTGGATCTGGTCTTGCCGCCATGATTTTATATAGGATTTGGAGCAAGGCTGCGGCCGTGGCGCCGGCTGAAGCCGGTATGTTTCTAGGGGGGGGGCGCATTGTCAGATCAGCCAATTGCTAAGGTAAAGGGGATGCTTCAGGACTGGGCGCTCTCGGTTGCTAAGGACCTTGGTCCCGTAGGCATCTACGCCTTCGGTAGCCTGATTTATCAGGACGGGGCGCAGTTCAATTCGGGAAGCGACGTCGACCTTCTTCTGACGATGCGGGAAATGCCCGACGCCATCGAACGAGCGGACTGGCTGGAGAGATTAATCCCCTTCAAGACTTGTTGGTGTGGACGGCCTCCAAACGGCATCACAATGTGCCAGGTTGAGGTTGTTGCAAATCTCAAGAAGGAGACCGTCCGTGGAACATCTTATCCGAGTTGGCGTCGACACGTCAAAGCA